>ERZ794982.15-NODE-15-length-211031-cov-58.402671_pt1 | contig 211031 bp, 213 predicted proteins | sample MGYA00433071_ERZ794982 | MGnify/ENA primary metagenome ERZ794982 (study PRJEB30140, sample SAMN00862574) | bioreactor metagenome | study: EMG produced TPA metagenomics assembly of the Bioreactor inoculated with sediment Metagenome (bioreactor metagenome)...
GCCGATAATGAAGATTACGACAAAGTATTCGCTAACGTAACGTACTCTTTTTAATCCGTAAAAAGTAAGTAGTGAGAAGTAAGAGGTATTGACTTCTTACTTCTCACTCTTCACTTCTTACCATTTACCTCTCACATATCGTGGTATAGGGACAATAACTGCACACAGTTTTATCGTCGCATTTTTCAAAATTAACCGTAGTGGTTTTTAGGGTTTTTAATTTTTCCTCTAAAAGTTCAAGTTTTTCAGATAAAACAATCTCTTCTAACAGTACAGCATGGTTTAAATCGTAATAATAAGGGGTAATCTTCATATCATAAATTTTATGCTCTTTAAGATAGTTTTTCATGGCTAAGAAATAAAACTCTAATTGAAAGTCAACTGATTTTTCATAGGTTTTTAATGTATCAACTTTCAAAGCACTACTGGTTTTATAATCAATAATTTCAAAAAAATTATCGCCTTTATCAACTCGATCAATGACCCCTTTAAGAGTGATATCGCAAAAATCAAATTTAAAAGGCATTTCGGTTTTGAAAACTTTTTTTGCTTTAAGGGTAAACTCCTGTTTTTCATTTTCTATAACGCGTTCAAGTTTACGTTTCCATACTTCAAAATCCAAAAGCATAAAAGGATTGTTTTTTTGGATACTCTTAAAATAGGGGTTTAAAATGGTATTACTCATAGAAGGTTCACATCGTGAATATTCAGAATAAAAGTGTTCCAAAACAGTGTGAATGGCTGTGCCCATTTCAAAGTTTTGTGGTTTGAAACTAAAGTGATGTTCTTTAATCGAGGCAATGTGTTTGAGATAATATTTACGCTTACAGTGTAAATAGGTTTTTAAAGAGCTTGCAGACCATTGTAAAGAGGATAAATCCATGTCTAAGATAATGGCTTCATTAAAATGTTTTAAGCTCTTTGAGGTGTATAAAATTGGTTGATAGGAACTGTCGTAAAGATTGCTATCAATGGAGGTATCAAAAAGTTCAGCAGCAAAACGACTTATGCTTTGTGTCTCATTTTTAACATACCCAATACAGACTTCTTGTGCCTCTTTGCACAAAGTATAGTAGTAATACTTTTGTAAATTTTCACGATCTTTACGTGTGGGCAAATTGGCATGTTTTTTAACGTGTGTTGAAAGAAATTTATCTTTAATACTTTTTTTAGGAACAATTTCTTCATTGAAATCAACAATAATTACTCCTTTAAAATTCAAACCTCTTGTTTCTAATAAGCCCATAACGGTTATAGCACCACCATTAACATCATCTAAGCTAAGAGAGCTTATGCGTTGCAGTAAAAATTTGTAGGCTTCTTTAAACGTAATAGGTTCTTTATAATTAAAAAGCAATTGATGAAGTTTATAGCACTCTTCTTCAAATTTTTCAATCAATTCTTGATGGGTTTCTTCTGTTTTTAAATAAGCCGTTAAGGTCATAAAAAGTTCAGGGGTTATGATTTTATTCCAAATGGGATAAAAAGTCTCTTGAATGAAAAGATAATCAAGTTTCAAAAACGTAAGGTACTCTTTTTCTTTTTGTTCAAATTCATTGAGATATTGATATAAAGCAAATGCTTTGGTATAGAGTGTTGATGTTTTGATATCTTTTCCCATGGCGTAGTTAAAGTAGGAGTGCGTGTCAAAAAGCTGGAGTGATTGAACAAAATTTTCATCCGGAACAATGACAACAATATCGTCAGAGGCTATGCCTTTTTCTATCATAGTTGTTATGGATTTTTTAACAAAAGCAATTTGGTTGATTCGAAGAGAAAAGCCTTTTATATCTACGTTCTGAATAGGTTTTTTTAAAGGAGTGGCTTGTAAGATGGTTAAGCCGGTCATATCAAGAATATAATGATAATCCTCTTTTAAGTCAAAACCATAGTGGATAAATTTTTCATACGATTTTTTGTTGTAACGATTGGTGTGTAAGTGAATATGCAAAGGAATTTTTTGTGCGATTTGTGTTATAAGAGAAAATTCAAAATGGGTAAAATATCCTTCAAAAAAAAGAGTGATTTGTTCAAAATTTTCCAAGAAGTCATGGTTAAGTTGATATTTTTTAGGAAGGGTAATTTTATCCACATAATTATTCTCTTCTAACAAAGAACAATATCGAGTATAAATGGATTCTAGCAAGGATAAATGCTCTTCATAAAATTCATAGGTATCGGCTTTTTTAATTGCATCAAATGCAATATTTTCAGCACTTAATTCATTAAAAAATCGAAAAATATATTCACTTTGTTTGATAAAATCATTAAAATTATTGGAAATGCCCAAGGCATTAAAATTTTTTATGTCAGTGGCTTCTTTGAGTAATAAAAAACGGTGTTCTTCATCTATAAATGAACAATGACCTATGGTAATGGATTTGAGAAAAAAATCATCAATACTTAAGTGTGGGATCAAAAGCCGATTAGAACTGTCATGTGTAACATGATTTCTAATGGCTCTTGAAGTAGGAAAAACCAGCAGTGATTTAGATTGCATTGGTCTTTAAAAAGATATAACCTTTTTTATCATCAATGGTTATAACACCTGTGATATTAAAATTACCCTTGTTGGGCAATGAAAATTGAGTTTCGTAAACGTTATTTGAAAATTGGAAATTTTCCAAATCCAAATCATTGCTGTTATTTGTTGGAGTCATTACTCTCATAGAAATTTTAGCATTATTAACAATGTCTTGATTGTTTTTATTTTTAATCATCACAACAATATGATTGTTTTGTACATTTAACGCATTTTTATGTTCTGATTTGGCTTCAATCACTCTTTGAGAATAGAAGATGTCTTCATAACTTAAAGGAAAAGTTTGATCATTGACTTTCAGTTCAAAATCATAGTTTTCTAAAAAACGTTGATTGGCAAAAGCGATTTCGTTGAAATTGCCATCAACATTTTGATATGAGTTTAAAAAGCTCTCGTCTTGATAGACTGGGCTTTGTGTTGAGTTATAAATGGTCCAAAAAATCATATATAAAGTAAAGGAAAAAATTCCAATAAATAAAAAAGGCCAATAGTTTCGTTTCATTGTGTTTCCTATCTCTTTTTAGATTTTAAAACGGCTATAGTATAAGCAACTAATCCTGTTACAATGATAAAATACATAAAAACTTTCCATATTGTACCGAAAGTTTTTCCCCCACTTCCAATGCTGGATTCCAGTTTTATATTTTTTGATGCAGCAATCTCATCGCCTATTTGTGCGTAGCCATTAAGCAATGCGGCACTGACTTTCGAAAAGAGTTTATTTTTGTCTTTTGATGCCAGTAGGGGAATAATATAATCATTTAATATTTCATTTTTATCAATAATCGAGTCTAATTCTGGGGAAGTAAAGAGATTTAAATGGGTTTGATCTAAGGACATGGTTATTAACACATAGGGTGTGTTAAGGTTGTGTAAAAGTTGATTTTCATAAATTTTTATTTTCTCAAATTTTTCTTTCATAGTTAAAGAGTCATCAATTTCATAATTCTCTTTGACAAAAAGATAAATTTTGACACCTGTTTTCGTTTCGACTTCGGTTCCAATTTCATTGATTTTTGCGATGGCTCGTGGGTCGATTAACTCATCGTGACTTAATATATAGGGTGTTGTGCTTGCTTGTAGGGTTGGGATAAAAAAAAGCAGGAGTGTTAAAAACACTCCCACTTTTAAAATACTAAGATTTTTCAAATTAACCAACAAATAATCTATCAGGAGATAGATATGAAAGATAAATTGAAAGAACTGCTATTGCAACCAGTAAAATACCAATAACTTTATCCATAACAGCCTCCTACTTACCAACAAGTTCGTAGTGGTTCGCGTTTTCACTACTGTTGAACTTGATGGCATTGATATCTTGATTAACTTTATAAAAGTTTGTCGCTTCTGCGTTTTGTGCTCCAAGGCTTAATACTTGAAGTACGCCAAGAATAGAAAGCAACAACACAGTAGCAATTAACATACCCGTAACACCGTGTATGCTAAATACTCCTCTTTCATTTTCATTCATTTGTGTATTGTTTGCCATGTTATTCTCCTAAACTTCTAAGATAGCTTGCAAGTGCTTTCGTTTGAGTTTCATTCAATCTTCCAGTAAAGGCAGGCATTGTTCCTGTGATTCCTTTTTTACCATGAGTTAATACATTAGCAACCAATGTATCATCATAAGCAACTAAGTTAGGAGCCATACCTTCCATACCAGCACCATCAGCACCGTGACAAGAAGAACAAACACCAGCAAAAATCTCAGCACCTTCACCTGTCATACCATTGGCAATGTAAGCAGAAACAATTTTAGCTTCTTCATCACTGATTGGCATACCGGTATTGGCATTAAACAGACCCTCTTGTCCTGGCATCATTCCCATAGCATAACCTAAGTTACCTTCTGCTTTTGGTCCAATTGCCAAAGAACCATGTTTAATCACCGCTTCAACAGAAGCAGCGCTGATTCGTTTTGTAAGATTTTGAGCCTTACCATCAATCCCTTCAGCATCAACACCGTGACACGGTGCACATTGTACTAAATAGATTGATTCACCCATTGCATTTAAAGTTGCTGTATCTGGATTTTGCCATTTACTTTCAAACTTTGCATTGTATTCTAAAGTTTCTTCATTCCATTGACCAATTTGAGAGAAACTGTTTGTTGGATAACCAACAGTCCAGTACCACATCCCCCAAATAATTGTACCAATGAAAGCTAAACCCCAACCTGTTGGAATGGCATTTTTAAACTCACCAATTCCATCCCACTTCTCTTCAGCCAATTCACCACCAGCTGTATCGTTTTTAATTTGATTTACATATTTTAGCGCAACAAAAACGGTAATACCAATAATTGCCAATGCAGCTAACATTGTAAGGTCGTTGATGTAATCCTCACCAAAACTAAAAGCATCCCCTGCAACGTAATAGGTTCCTGCCATTAAAGCAATGATAAGAATAATACCACCTATAACCATAGACTTCATATCAATTCTCCTTATCTAATTTATCTGATTTATTTTCTCTAGATTCAAGAGGATTAGAACTAATAGAATCATCCAAGACCAGTTTAGAGTATTTCTCGAAATCTCTCTCACCTTTTTTATCTCTTTTGTATATTGAATACGCGTAAGAGTAAAATACTATAAATATGATCAAAATCAGAAAAAACTTAACGTAACCTTGTAGATTTACTAGTGTTTCATAATCCATTATAACCCTCTTTTATTTTAAAGAATTTAAGTATGCTATTAATGCAACTATCTCAGGAACCTGACCGTTTGCAACGGCATCCTTAACTGCTTGGTTTTTCATATCCGCTGCAATAACTTTTGCTTCTTCTAAAGCAGCCGCTTTTGCTTCTTCGTATGTACCAAGAGGAACATCAATTTGCCCATCACCATCTAAATCTTGATCATATGGTGTTGAGAATACTGTTTTAACTGTATATGCTTCTGCATAAGCAGTGTCGATATCAGCTATGTTAGTAAAATGGTGTTTATACGCTGGCATAATTGAACCAGGTACAACTGAAACAGGATCCCACATATGTGATTCATGCCAATCGGTTGTTCTGTAGTTACCCACTCTCATTAAATCTGGACCTGTTCTTTTAGAACCCCATAAGAAAGGTCGGTCATATGCATACTCACCGCTTAATGAATACATACCATATCGGTCAGTTTCTGACTTGAATGGTCGAATCAATTGTGAGTGACACGCATTACACGAATCTTTAATATATACTTGTCTTCCCGTTAACTCTAAAATTGTGTACGGTTTCGTACCCACTGTAGGTCGACTTTGTTTTGCAAAGTCAGGAATAATTTCTATAATACCTGCGAATGCTACCGCTAAGAAAACTGCTACCGCAAAGAAAAACGGTCTTTGTTCTAACCAATGAAACATAATAACCCCCTTCTCTTAAGCTGCCATAGGCGTAGCATTTGCTGGTTCTTTATCAAGAACTCGACCAGCTGTTGCTGTTTTGTAAATATTGTATGCAAACATAAATACACCAACTAAATACAATAATCCACCAATAGCTCTAATTACATAGTAAGGATGTAATACATTTACTGTATCAATAAATGAGTAAACCAAAGAACCATACTCATCGTATGCTCTCCACATCATACCTTGTGTAATACCTGCAATCCACATAGATGTAAAGTATAATACAATAGCAGTTGTTTGTAACCAGAATTGTGTGTCCATTAATGATTTAGAGTAAATTTCTCTTCCATACATTCTTGGAACCATATGGAAAATTGCAGCCATAATCATAAATACAACCCATCCTAAAGTACCATCATGTACGTGTCCTGGAATCCAGTCAGTAAAGTGTGCAATAGCATTTACAGATTTAATTGATTGAATTGGACCTTCAATAGTTGATAACATATAGAAAGTTGAAGCTAAAATCATAAATTTAATCAATGGATTGGTTTGCAGTTGTTGCCACTCACCCTTCATTGTTAAAAGCATATTAATAGCAGATCCCCATGATGGTAAAATTAAAATTACCGACATAACAGAACCCATTGTTTGCATCCAGTCTGGAACTGTTGAGTAAATCAAGTGGTGACCACCCGCCCAAACATAAACAAATAATAATCCCCAGAAAGCTAAGATAGAAAGTTTATACGAATAAACATTTTGTCCAGACTCTTTTGGTAAAAAGTAGTATATCATTGCAATAATAGGAACAGTAAATACGAAACCAACGGCGTTGTGTCCATACCACCACTCAACTAAAGCATCATTTGTCCCAGCATACATTGATACTGAGTGATACCACGCACCATATCCAGAAACTAAAGCAGTTGGAACTTCCATATTATTAAATAAGTATAACATTGCTACAGCTAAAAATGAAGCAATATAATACCAAATAGAAATATACAGAGTTCTTTCTCTTCTAATTCCAATAAGACCAAAAATTGAGATACCCCAAAGTACCCACCAAACAACAACAAGCAAGTCTAAAGGCCACTCTAACTCTGCATACTCTTTTGAAGTAGTAATACCCATAAACAAAGTAACAACCGCCAACAAAATTGTAATGAAGTACAAAATGAAGTGTAGCTTAGCAACACCCATTAAGAATGGAGATTCTTTTAAAGAAACCTTCAATACTCTTTGAGCCACATAATACCATGTAGCAAAGATACCACTAAGAGCAAAACCAAAAGCAACACCATTGGTGTGTAAAGGTCTTAATCTTGAGAAAGTACCATACTCTCCTGCTAAATAATTCAGTTCAGGATATGCCATTTGAAATGCTAAAACCACTCCAATTGTCATACCGATGATACCAAACAGAATTGTTGAAAACGTAAACGCTTTAGCAACTGAGTAATCGTACTCAATTTGTGCACCGTTTTGCATCAATCTCCTCCTAAATTTTGATATACAAGTCACCATACAGTCACTTATCAAGCTAATTTTATCAAATCTGCCATAAAATTAAGCTTAATAATTTATTTTTTTTCTTAAGTTTTATTTAATTTTGTGTCACTTTTTAGAAGTTTTCATAATAAATAGAGTTATTTATAGTTTTTTAATGCTTGTTGCGTTTCTCTTTGCATCGTTTTGGCTTTTAAATCTTCTCGTTTGTCATAAAGCTTTTTTCCTTGTGCGGTGGCAATTTGTACTTTTACTAAATTTTTACTGTTAAAATAGAGTTTCAATGGCACTATGGTAATTCCATCTTTAGTGACCTTTTCAAAGAGTTTTGCTATCTCTTTTTTGTGCATCAAGAGTTTTCGGTCTCGTCGTTCATCGGGGCGAAATGTAGTATGAGCAGTGCTTAAATGAGAAATGTGCATATTGAGTAAAAAAAGTTCCCCTTTGATGATGCGTACAAATGAGTCTTTTAAATTGACTCGTCCTTCTCGAATGGCTTTGACTTCACTGCCTTTGAGTTGAACGCCAGCTTCATAAGTATCTAAAATAAAATAATCATGAAAAGCTTTTTTGTTTTTAAAAACTAAATTTTTTTTTGGTTTTTCTTTTGCCATTAATTTCTTACCTTAAAAAATGAACTTCCACTGCCACTGAAGTGAGTAGTAAGTGGTGAGTAGTAAGTGGTGAGTTGAGGATAAAGTTTGAGCGCAGGAGCGTATAAATCATTGGCTTCTTGTGGACTTAAACTTTTTAATATATCGATACTTTTCATTTTCAGAAGTTCTGTTGCCTTTTCGTGTGAAATCTCTTTGTAGAAGTTTTTTCGAAACTCTGTAAAAACTGCTTTGGTATCGCATTGAACATCAGGAGTAAAAACTTCGATATCCAAAGGTTCTTCTTTAAACTCTTCTACTTTTTCCCCAATACCCGTGACATTGGCACTGGTATATTCATAAATAAAAAAAGGCACATCTGCTCCAATTTTTGCTCCAATTTTTGCCAATTTTTCTTTTGAATAATATAAATCAAACAATTCATTAGCCAAGAGTAAAAATGCCGCCGCATTTGAACTTCCACCCCCTAAACCTGCAAATTCTGGGATATGTTTCTCTATTTTAACCGAATAGACTCTAAAAAAAGCATCGATCTTAGGACAATTTTTTCGTAATTCTAAAAAAGCTTTATAAATCGTATTTTTTTCAAGAGGACAACTAAAATTGCCTATAAGATTAAAGGCATTGGTGTCATTATCAGGGATAATGCTAAGGGTGTCATAAAGAGTAGAAACTTGAACAAAACGTGAAACAAGTTCATGATATTCTCCTCGTTTACCTGCCATTTTTAAAAAAATATTGACTTTTGCATAGGCTTTTCTTGACATTGATTTGGTGATTTTCATTTAAATTAGAACCTTATTTAACAAATATTTTACCCGTTTATCTTGAATTTGGATTATACTGAAAAAATCATCAAAAACAATGAGATACTCTCCATTTTCGTGAATACTTAAATAATTAATATCAATCTTTTTCCCATAAATTATCCACTCTTTTTCACCACTGTAACGGTTGTGTTCTAAATTGATATAATCTAAGGGATTTAACTCTTTTTCATGGTCAAAATAGAAATCGCCCTCTTTAAAACGGTGTAAATGTGAAAGTGTTCCTACCACACCTAATCTTTGCGCTAATATTTGAGCCAAACTTCGAATATAAGAACCTTCACTTACCGTGGCTTCAAAGACAATAAAAGGGTGCGAATATGAGATAAACTCAGTACTTAATATATGCATCGTAGACTCTTTTAACTCAATCTCTTCTCCCATACGAGCCAATTCATAAGCACGTAATCCATTGACTTTTTTGGCACTGTATTTAGGCGGAGTGTACTGTATTTCTCCCACTAAGTGGGCAACTTCTTTTTTGATGACATGAACATCTAACGGTTTTTCATCTTTTATTTGTATAATATTTTCAATATCCAAAGACTCAGAAGTTGCCCCTAACCACAAAACAGCTCGATAGCTTTTGGGGGTTTTGTTCAAATATTTGAAGAGTTTGGCATATTGCCCAAAGGCAACCAACAAACACCCTGTGGCAAAAGGATCAAGCGTACCACTGAAACCTGCTTTTTTATTTTTATATTTTCGTTTGACCTTATGCAAAAAGAAGTTTGAACTTAAGTGCATGGGTTTATTGACAACCAATAATTTATTTAATGAACGGTGTGCTTCTTTATTTCTTTTCATTCTTACTCAATAATGTCTTTGTTAATGTTAAGGGTTATTTATATTTTTTCTACAAATGACGATAAAATGTCTCGGTGTGTTCCACCAAAGTTAATGGTGAGTTTGTACTCTTTACCTGCATTGACGCTCTTTTGTACACGACCCATTCCAAAAATTTTATGATTGACCAAATCACCCTTTTTGTAACCGCTTTGTTTTTGGATGGTTAAACACCCCTTGATAAGCCCACTTTCACTTAAAAAACGGCTTTTAAGAAGTTGAGTTCGTTTTCCTTTATAAAATCGTGAGTGAACAAAACTCAATGTCAGTTCATCCATGGCCCTTGTAATGGCAACATAACCTAAACGACGCTCTTCTTCAATATCGCTTCCATCACCAATAATGGGGAAAAACCCTTCCTCTAAACCTATAATAAACAGATGTTTATATTCCAATCCTTTTGATGCATGAATACTCATCATGGAAACGGCTTCATTGGTTAAGCTGTCTTGCTCACTTTCTAGGGCAATTTCATTTAAAAAGTCTTCCAATTCCAAATGAGGATTTTGAATAAAATAGTCTCGTATGTACCCAAAAAATTCATCAATATTGGCTTGACGCTCATATCCATCAGGAAGATTATCAAAAGAGGCTCTAAAATCAAACGTATCTTCAAAAGAGTCCAAAAAACGCATTTTTGATTCTGCTATGGTGTCTTCTAAATCCATAATTGATGCCACAAAAACTTTAAGGGTTCGAGCATTTTTTTTACCGACAATGGCACTTAATTCATCAGGAGTAGAGGAGTTAATAATATTAAAAATCGATATTTCACTTTGCGTTGATTTTTCATCGAGTTTATCAATGGTGGTTTTTCCTATACCTCGTTTGGGTTTATTGATAATTCGTTTAATGGAAAAATTATCATTTTTATTGGTCAGTACTCGAAAATAAGCGATTAAATCTTTGATTTCTGAACGCTCATAAAATTTCATACCCCCTACAAGTTGATAATGAATACGTGCTTTATTAAATCCTTCTTCCAAAGAACGTGATAAGGCATTAACTCGAAATAAAATGGCGATATCTTTTGGACTGACACCTTTTTGAATCAGTTTATGAATATCTTCACAAATTTTTCGTGTCTCTTCATTTTCATCTTGCGATTCATACACCTTAATTGAGTTCCCTTTGGTTTTTGTTCCAATAAGCTTTTTGCCCATTCTATCACGGTTATGTTCAATAAGTTGGTTGGCATGTTCTAAAATGGTATCCGTTGAACGATAATTGTGTTCAAGTTTAATGACCGTGGTATTATCAAAAATCTCTGCGAAATTCAGAATATTTTTAATGGTTGCACCACGCCAACCATAAATAGACTGGTCATCATCTCCTACAACACAAATATTATTGTGAGAAGTACATAACTTTTTGAGTAATCTGTATTGAAGTTCATTGGTGTCTTGGTATTCATCAACCATGATATAGCGATATTGTTGGCTTGTTTGCTCGCACAAGGTTTTATTTTGTTCCAATATTTTATAGGGTAAAAGCAATAAATCGTCAAAATCAACCAAATTGTTCTCATGCAAGTAGTTTTCATATTTCTCATAAATATCAGCAATTTGAACATAGAGTTTAAGCTGTGCTGCTGATTTAGCTTCGGCAGGAGATAAAATAGAGTTTTTATATTTTGAGATTTCACTGGCAACCACAGCTGTCGTAATCTCTTTATCAATGGATTTTAGAATTCTTTTTTTGTCGTCTGTATCAATAATAATAAAGTTATTTTTTCGGTTCAATTGCGTAATATGGAATTTCAAAAACAGTAGTCCAAACTTATGAAACGTACACAATAAGGGCATAGTTGAACTGCTTTTTATCATTGAAAAGGCTCGATGTTGCATCTCTTTAGCCGCTTTATTGGTAAAGGTCAATGTTAAAATAGAAGAGGGGTCTATTCCAATTGAGATTAAATAAGCCAGACGTGTGGTAATGGTTTTTGTTTTGCCACTTCCTGCTCCTGCTAGAATAAGTAATGACCCATCAATATGAGAAGCAGCAACTTTTTGTGACTCATTGAGTGAGGATAAAATAGATTCAGACATAAAAAAACTCCTATTAGTAATTATTATAACATATTAAAGTTAAATTAATTAATCGACTTAATGATTTTTTTTATAAATAAATGTTATTATAATCATAACTTATTTTAAGGTGTCAAAAATATGCTAACAGATTTTGCAAAAATCGAAACTTTTTTAACCGTCGTACGGGAAAAATCATTCTCTAAAGCATCTTCAAAACTTGGGATTTCACAACCGGCAGTTACACAACAAATCAAATTTATGGAAGACTATTTGGATACAAAAATAGTCGAGCGAAAGAAAAATGGAATACGTCTTACTAAAGAAGGAACGATGTTGCATACCATTGCACTTAAATTAGAAAAGTGTGTCAGTAATGCTGAAAAAGAGTTGCTTAAAATTATGAATAAAGATGTAACCTTTGTTTTTGGGGCATCGTTTATTATTGGAAACTACATATTGCCAAAGTTTTTAAATGATTTAAAAGCGAATATTCATAATGATGTTTCAATCAATGTAACCGTTTCGGGTCAAGCCATTGAAGATTTATTGGATAAGAAAATTGATATTGCCTTAGTTGAAAATTATGTTCCTGAAGAGAACATTATTTACCGAGAGTGGATGGAAGATGAAATTGTTATTTTCTCCAATCAAAAACTTCCTACACGAGCCAAAGCCAAAGATTTGTTGTCGTATAAATGGGTGTGCCGAAATCCTGATTCAAATACCCGAGCCATTTTTAAAGAGAGTTTGGAAAAAGCCAATTTCCCTGATTGTGACTCGTTTGATGTCACCAGTGAAGTGACCAGCGCAACCACCATTGTTCAAACGGTTTTGCACTCATCCAAAGAAGGCACTCCAACGGTTTCTATTGTATCGCGAAATGCCATTGATACACTTCTTAAAACCGGAGTGTTATTTGAATCAAGAATTGGAACACAAAGAATGCACCGAAAGCTCTATATAGCGTATAGAAAAGACAGAAAACATGACGCTTTTATTGAAAATGTGGTGGATTATTTACTTAAAATAAAATAAGAAGTAACGAGTAAGAAGTAAAAACTCGTCACTTGTTACTTTTCACTTCTTACTAATACTCCAACCCCACTTCTCTTAACGCTTTGCGTATTTTATTGATTTGCTGATGTTTATTCCTACACCATAACGGAGATAATAAAGTGTTGTCATTTATTCCTGCAGTTATTCTTTGTACATTAATATGAGAAGGTAATTTTTGAATGGACTTTACCACGGTGTCGATATATAACTCTTCCGTAATGGGAGTAAATTTTCCTTTTTTATATTCATTGGTTAAAAGAGTGTTTTTAACGACATACAAAGGGTGAAATTTTATGGAATCAACATTGAGTTTAAGTGTTTCATCTAAAGTATGCAACATCATTTTTTGAGTTTCATTGGGCAAACCATAGATCAAATGCGCACACACCAATAAACCTTTTTCTTTGGTTTTTGCAATCCATTTTCTCATATTAGAAGCCGTATCCCCTCGATTGATTTGATGTAAAGTCTCATCGTAAAAAGATTGAACGCCATACTCCACCCAAATCTCTTTGTGCAATGATAACGCTTTTAAGTAATCTAAAATTTCATCGGTCACACAATCTGTTCGAGTACCAATGGAAAGTCCTAAAACATTGTCAAAACTTAAGGCTTTTTCATATAAAGCTTTTAATGTTTCAAAAGGGGCATAGGTATTGGTGAATGATTGAAAATAGACAATAAACTTTTTAGCACCAAATTTTTTTTCCAAACGATTTTTTGTGGCATTAAATTGCAGTTCTAATTGTTTAAGTTGATTCTCCAAGAAAGGATTTTCTGTGGTTTTAGGACTGAGTTTAAATTTTGATTTTTTATCTTGTAAATTGGGACTAAAAGAGTCGTTTTCACAAAAAGAACAGCCACCTTTAGCGACTGTTCCATCAATATTTGGGCAGGTAAAGCCACTGATACTTATGGGTACTTTATAGACTTTCTCTTTGAACTTCTTTTTAAAATACCGACCAAGGGTATTGACCTCTTGTAAGGGTACTTTCGTTTGAATTGTTTTAACCACGATTACTTTACAAAATAGTCGCCATTGAAGCTTTCAAGGGCATAGTTTCTGTCATTACCAATGGCACTGACCAAATCATCAATACTAAGATACTCTAAAGAGTCCGCCTCAATATAGGCACAAATCTCTTCTTTGGTCATTCGAAAAGAGATTAACTCCTCTTGTGTAGGGGTATCAATACCGTAATAACAGGGAAATTTGATTTCAGGACTGGCAACTCGGAAGTGAACCTCTTTTGCACCGGCATCTTTAAGCATACGTACAATTCGTTTACTGGTGGTTCCACGCACTATTGAATCATCAATAACCAAAAGTGATTTGCCTTTGATTAATGAGTTCATGGGACTGAGTTTCATACGAACTTTTAGATTTCGCATCTCTTGAGTGGGTTCAATAAACGTTCTTCCCACATAGTGATTTCGAATAATGCCATATTCAAAAGGAATTCCACTTTGTGCCGAATATCCCAGTGCCGCTGGAACACCTGAATCAGGAACGGGTACAACCATGTCGGCTTTAATGGGAGAATTAATATCATTTTTAGCCAAAGCTCGTCCCATGTTTTCTCGAGTTCGGTAAACATTTTTACCATCAATAACGCTGTCAGGTCTTGCGAAATAGACGTATTCGAAAGCACACGGTCGAAACTCTGGTTCATACAGTTGTATGGATTCAGGTTCAGTTAAATCTTCATCAAAAATGAGCATTTCTCCGGGTCTTACATCTCGAATAAATTCAGCATCTACTAAATCAAAAGCACACGTTTCACTGGCAACAATATACCCGCCTGATTTGAGTTTACCTAAAGATAACGGTCGAATACCGTATTTATCTCGAATAACAAACTGTTTTGAACGAGATTGAACAATAAAACAATACGCCCCAATGGTTCTGTCAAGAGCTTCTTTAATTCTGTCTCGTAATCGGTCTTTTGAGTTTTTTGCAATCAAATGAATAAGGTTTTCTGTATCCATTCCGGTTTGATAAATGGCACCTTTGTCAATCAAATCGTTTCTGACTTCATCTTTATTGATTAAATTCCCATTATGTACAATGGAAATTTCTCCCAATTTATATTTGGCAAAAACAGGTTGAGCGTCTAAAATAGAATCGCCCCCCGCTGTTGAATAACGGTTATGACCAATTGCCATATTGCCTGTTAAAACTTTTAAGGCTTCTTCGGTAAAAACTTCCGAAACCAAACCACGATTTTTAATGGTGTGAATCTTTCCATTACATGAAGAACTAATTCCTGTGGCTTCTTGCCCTCTGTGTTGCATGGAAAAAAGAGCAATAGATGCTAATCTTGCTGCGTTATCATTACCGAATATACCAACGATTGCACACATGTTACAGTCCCAAACAATCGTTAATAGAGTATAATCCCGCGTCTTGGTTGACCAACCATTTTGCGGCTTTTATTGCTCCTTTAGAGAAGGTATTTCTCGCTGTTGCTGTGTGGTGTAACTCAATAAACTCACCGTCGTTGTATAACCCTACCGTATGACGCCCTACAATATCACCGCCTCGTAAGCTCATGACACCGATTTCATCTTTGGTTCTTGCTCCAATTTCACCATCACGCCCTGAGACTCGAACATTGTCAAGATCCAAATCTCTTGCTCGAGCGGCATGTTCAGCTAAAGTAAGTGCTGTTCCTGAAGGAGAATCCACTTTATAACGGTGGTGTTGTTCTACAATTTCAATATCAAACTCTTTTAACGCTTTTGAAGCCAATGAAACCAATTTGTTTAATACCGCAACGCCTAAACTCATATTCGTAGCATATAAAACAGGCACTTTTTTACTCGCTTCAATCAACAGATTTTGTTGATGCTTATTAAAGCCTGTTGTTGCAATAACCAAAGGAGTATTGCCTCCTTTTTCAACAATTTGCGTAAGAAGTGCTTCGGTTGCAACAGGAGCACTAAAATCAATAATGACATCACTGCAATCCAATAAAACTTTCATATCATTGGTAATAACAGTACCTTGGGGTACGGATTTTTTTAATTCATCAAAGACATGACACGCTGCTAATGAAGCTTCATTATCTGTGGCCAAATCATCAATTAAGAGTGAGCCAACCCTTCCTGTTGTACCAACAATTCCTACTTTTATCATTGAATTTTTCCTTTTATCCTAAATATTCTATTATGTTAACTGCGGCTGTTGCCCCATCGGCTGCGGCACACACCACTTGTTTAGCGGCATCAATTCGTACATCACCTGCTGCATATAATCCTTTTACCGATGTTCTCATTCGTAAATCAACAATGACTTCATTTTGTTCATTAACATCACATAAGTAGCTGCCATCGTTTTGTTTCAAACAGTCACTTAATACATCTCTTCCTACAAAAACAAAAACACCTGGAACGTCAAGCTGTCTGATTTCTTGTGTCGTTTTAGATTTAACAATTAAGCCGGTAACTCCCATTTTATCACCAATAACTTCTTCAACGGTAACGTTAGTAACCTCTTCAACATTTTCACAATGTTTCATATGTTCAATGGTACTAGGAGCTGCTTTATAGGTATCTCGTCTGTGTACTAAATAGACTTTAGAACAAATTTTAGATAAATAAACGGCTTCTTCTAACGCAGAATCGCCACCTCCAATGAGGGCTACTTCTTTGTTTTTATAAAAAAATCCATCGCACGTAGCACACGTAGAAATGCCTCGTCCAAAAAACTCTGCTTCTCCTTTGAATCCTGCTTTTTTAGGAACAGAACCTGTGGCTAAAAGGACGCTTCGTGCTTCTTGAGACGTTCCATCACTTAAAAAAACGGTAAAAATATCTCCGCTTTTAGTCACTTGTGTTACTTGTTGCATTTCATGTTTTAAGCCAAATTTCATGGCTTGAACTGGCCAAGATTCCATCAACTCCATTCCCGTTACAACCTCTTTTTGTCCAGGATAGTTTTCAATTTCAGAACTGCCTGTAATTTGTCCGCCTGGCATCCCCATTTCAAACATGGTGACGTTCTTTAAACCACCTCGTGTTGCATATAATCCTGCCGTTAATCCAGCAGGACCTCCCCCTATAATGGCCAAATCTAACATTTTAATTCCTTTTTTTCATCGTATTAAAAATCGTTTTATTATAAAGGCATAATGATACTTAAACTTTATTAAGCACAAGATTAATTAAAAGTATTTAACTTCATAGGTTAAGGTTGGATTCACTTTGTAAAGCAAACAATGAGGTTATTCTAAATAATAAAGAAACAAAAGAGCGATAAAGTAAGGCTAAGAGCCTACTTTATCTTGTTAAAGTAGCGTATTGATTTTGTCCGTTAATGCTTGTTTTGAACTGGCACCAATGAGAGTATCAACAACTTCCCCTTCTTTAATAAACAGAATGGTTGGAATAGAACGAATACCATGTTTTACTGCCAAATCTTGTTGTTCGTCGGTATTGACTTTACAAATATTGGCTTTGCCTTCAAATTCACTGGCAAGTTCTTCAATGACTGGAGCAATCATTCTGCAAGGACCACACCACGGTGCCCAAAAATCAACCAAACTGACGCCTTTTGAGGTGACTGAATCAAAGTTTTCAGCTGTTAAATCGATGTATTTACCCATTTTGTCTTCCTTTTTGTTGAGTTCTAAAAATTATACTTATTTAAACTTAAAAAAAGTGCATAAACTTCTATAAAAGAATTTTTCGATACAATCGTGGAAAATTAAACAGTGGAAATTTACAATGGATATTCGAAAAGAATTTTTAGATTATTTTGAAAGCAAAGGACATGAAGTCTATTCAAGTATGTCTTTAGTCCCCGATGACGCAACTTTATTGTTTACCAATGCAGGAATGGTACAGTTTAAAGATGTCTTTACAGGAGCCGTTCCTAAACCCAATAACCCAAGAGCAACGAGCTGTCAATTGTGCGTACGAGCAGGGGGAAAGCATAATGACTTAGAAAATGTTGGATACACAGCACGACATCATACATTGTTTGAAATGTTGGGGAACTTTTCATTTGGAGATTATTTTAAAGAAGATGCCATCGCTCATGCGTGGGAGTTTGTAACACAAAATTTAAATTTGCCTAAAGAAAAATTATGGGTTACTGTCCATGAAAGTGATGATGAAGCTTTTGATATTTGGTCAAAACATATTGACCCATCGCATATCATGCGATTTGGCGACAAGGATAATTTTTGGTCCATGGGCGATACGGGAGCATGTGGACCTTGCAGTGAAATCTTTTATGATCAAGGCGAAGAGCATTTTAATACAGCAGAAGATTGTATGGGAGGCGATGGAGATCGATTTTTAGAAATTTGGAACTTGGTGTTTATGCAATACGAAAGAACTTCAAAAGGAGAGTTATTGCCCCTTCCTAAACCTTCCATTGATACAGGGATGGGATTAGAACGAGTGGTTGCTATTAAAGAGGGAAAACTCAATAATTTTGATTCATCAATGTTCAAACCCATTATTACTCAACTTGAGACATTGGTTAAAAAAGAAGCCACCAAAGAAACCATTGCCAGTTATCGTGTCATTGCGGATCATTTAAGAGCGTCAGCGTTTATGCTTTCTGAGGGGATTTTATTTGATAAAGAGGGTCGAGGCTATGTGTTACGACGAATTTTAAGACGAGCTGTACGACACGGATATTTATTGGGATTAAGAAAACCATTTATGGCACAACTGCTTGATACCCTTATTGACATCATGGGTGAACACTATACTCAACTTAAAGAAAAAGCAACGTATATTAAAGAACAATTAACCCTAGAAGAAGACCGATTTTTTAAAACCATTGATTTAGGGATGTCTTTGTTTAATGAAGAGCTAAATAATACTCAAAAGATTTTTAGTGGAGAAGTGGCTTTTAAACTCTATGATACGTTTGGATTTCCTTTGGATTTAACGCAAGATATGCTTCGAAATATGAATTTGCAAGTTGATACTCAAACATTTGAAACATTGATGAATGAACAAAAACAAAAAGCCAAAGCTTCTTGGAAAGGCAGTGGTGACATCCAAAATGAGGGTGATTTCAAACAAATTTTGGAAAAATATCCTAAAAATGAGTTTGTAGGCTATACTCAAAATTCATCAAAAACAAAAATTGTAACTTTGTTGGATGAATCGTTTAAAGAAGTATCAAAATTAACCCAAGGACAAACGGGTTGGATTATGCTTGAACAAACACCGTTTTATGCGTTAAGTGGAGGACAAGTGGGTGATATTGGAATCATTGAAGACGATAAAAGTATTGCCGAAGTGTTAGAAACCAAAAAGTTTTTTGATTTAAATTTGTCTAAAATAAGAGTAGAACAAGAGTTTTTAGAACAAAATGAAGAGGTGATGGGCGTGGTTGTCAATCGATATGAAATCGCTAAACACCACAGTGCAACCCATTTACTTCAAAGTGCATTAAAAATGGTTTTAGGTGAAACGGTTTCACAAGCTGGTTCTTTAAATGATGCCAACAGATTGCGATTTGACTTCACTTATCCTAAAGCCATGACCACAGAAGAGATTAATGAAGTGGAAGATTTGGTCAATTCTATGATTTCAAGAGCCATTGCTGGAAATGTTGAAGAGCTGCCCATTGAAGAAGCCAAACAAAAAGGCGCCATTGCTATGTTTGGCGAAAAATATGGAGATATGGTTCGAGTGGTCAGTTTTGGAGATTTTTCAGTTGAATTTTGTGGGGGAATTCACGTCAAAAATACCTCTGATATTGGAAGCTTTTTTATCACCAAAGAATCAGGAGTAAGTGCAGGGGTGAGAAGAATAGAAGCCGTGTGTGGTTTAAGTGCCATTAATTATGCCAAACAAAATATTCAAACGTTAGCACAAATTCAAGAAGAGGTTAAAAACAATGACCCACTTTTGGGTATTGCAAAATTAAAAGAGCAAATTAAAGAGTTAAAAAAAGAGTTACAATCGGCTCAAAATGCCGTTTCAACTCCTATTAATGAAGAAGTTATTAACGGATGTAAAGTGGTGGTTGAGGTTGTAGAAAATGGTGATTTAAAGAAAATTGTGGACGACTTAAAAAATGGCAATGAAAACATTGCGGTGTTATTACTTCAAGCCAAAGAGGACAAAGTTATGATTGTTGCAGGAAGCAAAAATACTTCTCTTAAAGCCGGAGATTGGATTAAAAATATTGCTCCTATTGTTGGTGGAGGCGGAGGTGGAAGAGCCGATTTTGCTCAAGCCGGTGGAAAAGATGCTTCAAAAATCAATGAAGCCAAAGAGGCAGCACTTAAGTATGCTAAGGAAAATATTTGAAAGAAATTTGCAGTGAGCTTTTTATAAACTTTGGTACGGGGGTTGTTTTTCTACACATTTTAAGTGCCATTGTTTGGATAGGAGGAATGATTGTCATTCGTTTTGCGGCTCATTTTTCTGTACAAACAATAGAAGATGCAAAAAGTAAACTGCAAACGACACTTTTAAATTTAAAATATTTTTTCTCTATGGTGATGGTGTGTATTGTTGTTTTATTTGTTACTGCAATAATTATGATTCAAGCTTTAGAATTAAATGGGATGATTGTTCATTTAAAAGAGAGCCTTTGGTTTGTTATGACACTGATTTTTATGGTGGTCTTTATCAAACGCAATCAAGCGCAAAAATATTTTGACCAACAAGAGTATGCCAAAGCCAAATTTCAATTACAACCTATCGCAAAATATTTTATCCCTATAAATATTTTGCTGGGACTGTGTGCTTTGTTTTTAGGGATTATTATTTAAAATCCTCCGTACATATAAAGTACAAAAGGAATATAAATAACTGAAATTAATGTACTTAAAAGCACAGTGAAACTTGCTTTTTCAGGTTTGGCTTTGAGTAACACTGCTAAGGTTACCGTGTTACCTGCAAGAGGAACAATGGAGAATAAAAAAAGCACTTTGTAAATATCTTCATTTAAAAAGCCTAAAAGATGTTTGTCCGTAAAGATAATCAACAACACCGCTGCAGGCCAAAAAATAAATTTGTAAAAGTAAGCCACTTTGATATATTTTTTGTCAAAATCATTGTGCAAATTAAAGCCTTTCATGCCCATGCCTAACATCATCATGCCTAAAATTCCATAACTCCATTTTAACATTTCAAAATAAGGCACGATAACTTCAGGGGTTCTAAATCCTAAAAAATTAAGAGAAAGCCCAAAAATAAATGCATAGAGTAAGGGCAATTTAACCACTTTGACCAAAGATTGTTTGGCAGTGAAACTCCCTTTGGCGGTGACATAAAACCCTGTGGTGTTTTCATACAACAACGAAGCTAACGTAGCAAAGATAAAAATATTTGCCAAATCTGGTTCCAATAAAATCATGGCAAGAGGTATTCCAAAATAGCCTGTATTTCCTGTACCACACGTAAAGGCTAAGGTATTAATACTCGCATCACTCCACTGTTGTTTATAATAATGCAAAATAAAAAAAGCAATGGCACTGCCAAATAAAAAGACAAAGATGGGTAAAAAAAGCAGTTGCATATTAATATCAATAGACAACGTAGCAAAGAAAATCACAAAAGGACCTAAAATGTAAATGAGAATAAAGGCAATGTAATCGCGTTTGACTTTTAAATAGGTTGTTAGCACATAACCAATAAAAATATTAAGATAGAGTGGGGCAATTTTGCCCAATAAAATAAAAAATAAATTCATACGTTTCCTTTAAATAAAAGAGTGATTATATACAAATCAAGTAAAAATGTCGTTAGAGTTTTAAACAGTGTGCTAATATAAAAAGTAATACTACACAAATACAATACATTTTTAGCGCATAAAAAATATTTACTTTAAATAACTCAATGGCTTTTAAACTGTAACGAGACTGCATGGTTAAATTTAAACCTGAAAAAGGAGAAGTTGAAACCGCTGTTGCCCAAGACATTAAAAACGTCACGGCCAAAAGGGTGTGATTGAGTTCACTCATCCAATTGCCAATAACAGCAATAGAGATAATGGGGTGAATGCCAATAAAAGACAATGCAATTAAAATAAAAAGCAACACCGAAGCACTTAAGCCATTTAAACTCTCAAAAGGCAGTTGAACTTCTAACCCCATTAAAATAGAACTTACCATAACACCAAATACCCCAGCAATTAAAAACAGAGCCAATTCGTTTTTCATATGAGGCAAATCGGTTGTAATATAGCCAAAAAGCACTTGAGGCGATTTTTTGTATTTAAAAGGTAATATCACTAAACAAAGCAACAGTGAAAATAGTGCAATGAGGACAATTATTGTAATTTTAGGAAAAAAATCATGCGTTACTAAGACTAAAAGAGCCAATAAAAAGGGCAAATAAAGGGTTTCAAAATGAATGGGATAGCCTTTAAATGCGTTGAGTTCTTTGGGGTTTTGAGAAACTTCCCAATAAGTCAGAATAAAAGCACATAAGGCTAAAAAAATGCCTAAAGGCAAAATCACAAAGGCATCAAGGTTTGAAGCATACGTCAATGCTGCTGCAAATGCCACAAAAAAAGGCGACCAATACGCATCGGAAGAAAATGCACGGGTCAAAACAATAATTTGCAAACGGCTCAAAGGAGCGTGTTTGTAAAGTCTGTCTGCAACCAACAACAAAGAGGATAAGTTAATCACACTGCCAAACAGATGAATGCCCCAATAGGTTTTAAAAAAACTTGGTTTGCCTTGGGGTAAGGCTTTGATGTTTTCCTCTTTGGGTGTGGCAATAAGGCGTAAAAATCCTACACCAATGAGTAAACTCAATAAGTACAAATTAATTGTAAAGGCTTTTTGGTAAGCAATTTCATAACCATTAAATGAACTAATGACAAAACAGAACAAGCTTAATGCGATTAAAATATACAACAACAGTTTGTTGTGAATGGCTCGAAAAAGTAAAAACAGAGCAATCCACGCAAAAAAGGCGGCAACTGCCAATAGCTTTTCATTGAAAAAATAACTGTAATTCACTGCTAAAAAAGAGAGAAAAATCAGAATACCTGCGAGTTTGTTTGTGTGTTTCATGGGTGTATTATACAGTTTATTTTTGATAAAATCATAAAAAAAATAAAGGACTTCTTTGATACGTTTAGGTTCAAATTCAACCACAAGAGCACTGCTTTTACAACAAGCCAATATTGATTTTGTTCAACAAGGGGGCAGTTTTGATGAAGACAGTATACGTACAACAGACCCCAAAACCTTTGTCTATGAAGCAACTTTGGGAAAATTTAATGAGTTATTTCAAAAATATGGTGTGGCACAAATGCCACTACTCGTGGCTGATACCGTAGTAACATCTCATGGTCAGCTTTTACGTAAAGCCAAAGATAAAAATGATGCCAGAAGAATGTTGGAATTGCAAAGCAATAATGAGGTCAGTATTATTACGTGTATGATATATCAAAGTCAAAAGCTTAAGATGATGGATATTTCAGTAACAACCTATTGGTTTAAGCCTTTTGATGTAACGCATATGAATGAGTACATAAACAGCGGTGAATGTATGGGAAAAGCGGGAGCTATCATGGTCGAAGGCTTTTGTCAACCTTATATAAAAAGAGTGCAAGGATACGAAAGCACAGCCATGGGATTGTGCGTGGAGAAATTGAAACATTTTTTGATAATTTGATATAATTAATTTAAAGGAGAAGATTATGCCTCATTTACAATTTGAAGTCAACAAAGCGCTTACGCAGAAAACCAAAGAGGATTTTGCCCAACAAATCAGAGAAACCTTTAGTGAAGTGATGCAAACAGGCACGGAGCATATTGCCATTTCCTTGCGTGAATATGAAAAATACAATTTAACCATCGGAAGAGCCAATCCCAACGATGATATTTGTTTGATGAATTTAGATATTCGAGAGGGAAGAAGCCTTGAAAAAAGACGAGAATTGGCATTACGATATATGAGTATTGTCAGAGATATTTTAAACGTTGAAAATAAAAATCAATATATCACCTTTACTCAACACAGTGGAGAGGATTTTCATCTGATTGAAAAATATTTAGCCTCTTGGCAAAAAGGAGAAGATCCTTTGGCTTAAAAGAAGTAAGAAGTAAGAGGTGAGAAGTTAAAGCTATTTTTTACTACTCACTACTCACTTTTAATTTTCAACACTCACCACACAATCTTCTAAAATAGTGGGTTTAGCAATACACAATTTCAGTTTTTTTATTTTATAACTTTGCTTGAGGTAATCTTTGATATATAAAACGGCATCTTCTAAGAGTTCAAATTGTTTCTCTTTCATAACGGTTTTAATGGTTTGGGTAACTTTTGAATAATCAACAAAATTGCCATTTTCATAGTTGTATTGAAAAGAGCAATCCACAATGACTTGTTGTTCTTGTATTCGCTCGTGAGGAAGTATCCCAATAATGGTGCTAAAGGTGAGGTTTTTAATGTTCACTTTCATACAATTAACTGACTTTTAACTCTTCTTTTTTAAGAAGCCGAATGATATTGGGAATATGTTTATAAAAAATAATAAACGCAATAATATACATCGGTGCATTTGACCCCACTTCTAAGCCATTATTTAAAAACAGAGCACTGATAATAACAGCTGTTAATCCCAATAAAGAAGATAACGAAGAGATTTTTAATACTTTGGCACAAAATCCCCAAACGACGGCTCCAATGAGTGTTGGTATTGGAATTAATACAATAAAAATTCCTAAACCCGTTGCAACACCCTTTCCCCCTTCTAAGCCTAAGAAAATAGAGTAACAATGTCCCAATACTGCTAATACTCCAATTCCCCATAATGTTGAGGTTGAAGCATCTAAAGACAGAGCAACCAATAAAACAATGGTTCCTTTAAGCGCATCTAAAATAACCGTAGCCACACTTAATTTTTTGGCTAAGCTTGGATTGGTTTGTTTGACAACCCGTAAGACATTGGTTGCACCAATACTTTTACTTCCTTGTGATTTTATATCAACCCCAGCAAATATTTTTGCCAAAATCAATCCAAATGGAATCGAACCAAATAAATAAGCAGCAATAAAGAATTGAATGCTTGAATGCGAGAAAAAATCCATCAATGACCTTTGCGTGTTAGTATAGACACCATTAAAAATTGAATCACTTTCTACTTTTTACGTAGGTTTTAATTTTTAAGGGTGCCTTTTTCGTTTAAATGGATTATAACTAAAATTTTGTTATATTCCGATTTATCAAATACAAAGGTTTATTTTGAATTTAAAAGAAGAAATCCTCAAATTAAAGCAAGAACTTGACGTCACAATTGTTGCTCATTTTTATCAACGTGATGAAGTATTTGAACTTGCTGATGTGACGGGCGATTCTTTGGAATTGGCCAAAAAAGCGATGAATACACAAAGCAAATATATTCTTTTTTGCGGTGTAGGATTTATGGGAGAGAGTGTTAAAGTCTTAAGCCCTCAAAAAAGAGTCTTGATGCCTAAAATCGCCTGTTGTGCTATGGCTCGAATGATAGATGTGGATTATTTTGATGAGAGTTTAAAAAAACTCAACGATATGGGCATAAGAAATGAAGATTTATTGCCTATTACGTACATCAATTCAAGTGCAGCCGTAAAAGCACGTGTGGGAGAAATGGGTGGAATGGTATGTACCAGTTCCAATGCGTACAAAATCATTCAAAAAGGACTTGAAAGCGGCAAAAAAATCTTTTTTGTTCCTGACCGATGTTTGGGACAAAACTTTGCAAAAAGTTTGAAACTAAAATCGAGCGTTATTGGAGATGGAAGTAACATCAATGAAGCCGATATTATTTGTTATAACGGATTTTGTTCAGTTCATCAACTTTTTAGTGTTGAAGATATTGAGTTTTACCGTAATAAATACCCCGATATTTTAATTGCGGTACACCCAGAATGTGATGTGAGTGTGTGTGATGCTGCTGATTTTGTGGGTTCCACGTCTCAATTAATTCAATACATTAAAAATCTGCCACTTGAGCAAAAAGTGGCAGTGGGTACGGAGTACAATATGGTGAATCGGTTAAGAGAAAAAAATACCTATATTTTAAGCTCAACCAAACCAGAGTGCCCTACCATGAATGAAACCACATTGCAAGATGTATACAACACATTAAAGCAAATTCAAAACGGTCAAGAAGCCCCATATGAAAATGAGATACTTGTCGATGAAACGGTAGTAAAATGGGCAAAAATTGCTCTTCAAAGGATGTTTGAGATATGATAAATATACGTAAATTTGTTAAAAATGCCGTTATTGAAGATAATGGACGAGGGGATTTGTTTTTTGATATTGCACCTAAGGGGCGTTTTAAAGCCAGAGTAATTGCCAAAGCTGATGGTATTTTTGCTGGAGTCAAATATGCCAATGTACTGGCACGAACAGAAAAGTTTGAGTGTAAATTTTTAAAATTTGATGGCGATGAGATTAAAAAAGGGGATGTTTTAGCTAAACTTGAAGGAAAAGCGTCTGTTTTACTTTCAAGCGAACGAACCTTTTTAAACCTTTTACAACATGCCAGTGGGATTGCGACTATGGCAAATAAGTATGCTAAACTTATTGAAGGCACAGGCGTGGTTTTACTGGATACAAGAAAAACTCGACCCCAACTTCGAGATTTTGAGAAATATGCTTCAAGAGTAGGAGGCGCAATTAATCATCGATTGGGATTGGATGATTGTTTGATGTTGAAAGATACGCACTTAAGAACCATTGAAAATCTTAAAGAATTTGTTCAAAAAGCACGAAAAAGAATCTCTTGGGTAACCAAAATTGAAATCGAATGTGAAACTTTTGAGCAAGTTCAAGAAGCCATGGACGCAGGAGCAGATATTATCATGTGTGATAATATGACACCTGAACAAATCAAAAAAGTGGTCGATTTTAGAAATGCAGCGTATCCGCATATTTTATTGGAAGCCAGTGGAAATATCTCTTTGGAGACCATAAGAATGTATGCTGAAACTAAAGTGGATGCCATCAGCAGTGGAAGTATCATTCACCAAGCCACATGGCTTGATTTCTCGATGAAGTTTGACTAAAAATAGGCAATTAACCATAATAAAGGAAAGCGTTGCATAAAGATTTTATACTGAATAACAAACTTGATACGGCTTCACTTGAAGAGGCATTAAAGCTCATCGAAAAGAGTCGTTATATATTAATTGTTACGCATGTAAATCCCGATGCAGATACGATTGCTTCTGCTTTAGCGTTATCAAACTATTTTAGTGAAAATAAAATTAAACATAAAGTGTTTAATGTGGGAAAAGATTTGCCTTCGAGTTTGGATTTTATTAATGGGTTTTCAAAAATCATCGATGTTTTTCCCAAATTTTACGACTTAATTATTTCTGTGGATTGTGGTACGGTTTCACGTTTGGGATTTGAAATTCCCGATAATATTCCCGTAATTAATATTGACCATCATAAGTCTAATGACAATTTTGGTACAATCAACATTGTTGATTATTATAAGTCATCCACCTCTGAAGTCATTTATGATTTTTTTAAGTTTAATGGATTATACATTACCAAAAATACAGCAACGGCTTTGTATGTGGGTATTTACGATGATTCCTTAGCGTTTACGGTGAATCGTTGCGATGAGTTTACCTACGACAAAATCAATTTTTTGGTTAAATGTGGGGCACATCCAGCGCATATTGCCGATAAATTGATTCGCAGAGATTCTTTGGCAAAATATCGAATTTTGCCTAAAATATTTGAGAGTTTGGAGTTATATAAAGAGGGAGAAGTGGCAACAATTTATGCGCTTCCCCAATGGTTTAAACAAACAGGTGCCAATTTATTGGACACAGAAGTGGCACTGAATATGGTTTTAAATATCAGTGTGGTTAAAATTGCCATCTATTTTAGAGTTTCAAATGGAAAAGTACGGGTTTCCTTTCGTTCCAAAGAGAATATTGATGTATCTAAAACAGCCTCTATTTTTGGTGGCGGTGGGCATGTAAATGCGGCAGGATGTTCCATTGTGTGTGATGATGTGTTTCAAGCAAAAGAGTTAGTATTAAAGGAAATTTTAGAGAATGAAAAAAAAGAGTAATGTTTTACAAATAGTCGTCACGGTGTTAATTGTTGGTTTAGGTGCTTTGGGTGGGTATATCTATTTTTCTCCCTTATTTGAAAAAAATCCACCCCATATTACAATAAACAATAAAACCTATTGGAATTTAAAAGATGAGTTAAAAATAGATTTGAAAGATGAAAGTGGTGTAAAATATTATAAAGTGGTTTTCAAAGACGGAGTCAATGAAAAAGTTTTGAAAACAGAAGTATTGGCAACCCCTTTAAAAGAGTTGAGTTTAAATTTAGCGCCACCTGCTTTGGATCTGTTTTTTAAAAGTAAAGAGATAGAAATTGTTGTTACTGCTGTTGACAGCAGTAAGTGGAATTTTTTAGAAGGCAATGAAGCCAATGTCAGTTTTGATATGAAAATTGATACAAAAAAACCCACTGCCAATGTGGTGGCAAACTCTTTGGCCATACGAAGAGGGGGAAGTGCAGTTACTGTGGTACAAGTGCTTGATGATAATTTAGAAAGCGCTTATATCAGTTTTAATAACGATGAAGAGATTTTTGCGTTAACCCCTTTTTATAAAGACAATTATTATGTCTCTTTAATTGCTTGGGACGTTGAAATCGAGAATTTTGAGCAAGTTTCACTTGTCGCAACGGATAAAGCAGGTAATATGACCAAAACTAAAATTCCTTTGTATATTCGACCTTTAAATACTAAAATCGATAAAATTAATATCAGTGAACAGTTTATTAAAAATGTCAGTGCTTCTGTGTTAGAGCAAAGTTTTATGCAAGTTCCCGATGATTTAGTGGATATTTTTATTGCCTCAAATAAACTGCTACGACAAGAGAATGTGAAAACTATTAAAGAAGATATGCGAAAGTATATGGACAGAAGTGCTATTACCTCGTTTGACATTAAACCTTTTTTACGTTTGGATGGTTCAAGAACAGCAGCCGGTTTTGCGGAGAGACGGCACTACTATTTTAACGGGGAAAAAATTGATGAAGCTTGGCATTTGGGTGTGGATTGGGCAAGTATTAAACAAGCTGCCATTAAAACAACCAACAAAGGACGAGTTATTGCCAATAAATATATTGGGATTTATGGAAACACTCTTATTATCGACCATAAAATGGGCTTAGGAACACTTTATGGACATACCAGCAGTACCAAAGTCAATATTGCTGATGAAGTCAAAGACGGACAAATTATTGCCAGTACAGGTACAAGTGGAGCTGTTTTAGGGGATCATTTACACTTTGGCGTTTTAGTTCAAGGCATTGAAGTCAATCCTTTAGAGTGGATGGACAAAAATTGGATCAAAACGCGAATCACGGATATTTTGGATGAAGCAAAAAAGGCAATTGACAGCAAATGAAACAAAGAACAATAAAAAAATCAATTGAAATCGTGGGAATTGGATTGCATAAAGGCGTGCCAGTAACCATGAAACTTGAGCCTTTAGAAGCCAATATGGGCATCGTGTTTTATCGTAAAGATGAGGGAGTAACCATTCCTTTAAAAATAGAAAATGTGGTTGATACAAAAATGGCAACAGTGATTGGAAAAGACGGTGTCATTATTTCAACCATTGAGCATTTGCTTTCGGCGGTGTATGCGTATGGCATTGATAACTTAAGAGTTATTTTAGACAATGATGAAGTCCCCGTATTAGACGGAAGCAGCAGTGGGTATTGTTTACTCATTGATGAAGCCGGTATTGAAGAACAAGAGGCCTCGAAAAAAGCGATTAAAGTCAAAAAAGCCATTGAAGTTACAACCAATGAGGGTAAAAAAGTGAGTTTAAAACCCTCTTTGCATATTGTGTATGATTTTTCAATCAATTTTGACCATCCTGTCATTGGAGAACAAGAGTATCGTTTTGATTACTCAATATCTCAATACAAAGAGAATATCTCGCGTGCAAGAACATTTGGCTTTTTACATGAAGTTCAATATTTAAGAAGTATTGGTTTAGCTCAAGGCGGAAGTTTAGAAAACGCGATTGTTTTAGACGACAATAAAATTCTCAATCCCGAAGGGCTACGGTATGAAAATGAATTTGTTCGTCATAAAATTTTGGATGCCATTGGTGATATGGCACTGTTAGGATATACGCTCATTGGAGAGTATAACGCTCATGCGGGAAGCCATCATTTAAATCATCTGTTGACTAAAAAACTTTTTGAAAGTGAAGAAAATTATGAGATTGTTGATTTGGATCGGGCAGAAGAAGAGAGCAGAGTCTTTGAAGTAGCCTATGCACAAGCAAAGTAAAGTTGTCGTATGGATATTTTAGTTATCAGCATTGCCAATCCAATATTAATTGGAGTGTATGAAGATAAAAAATTAATCCAAACTTTTACGCAAGATGGCAAATCCTCTGATATAATACCGAAAATATTTTCCAAGATATCGGAACAATATGCAATGAAAAGACTTTTTTATGTCAATGCCCCTGGCAGTTATATGGCAATTAAAGTGGCGTATGTGTTTTTAAAAACCTTAAGTATCGCAAAAAAGATACCCTTGTATGCAAGCAATGGATTTAATTTTAATCAAAATTCTCCTATTAAAGCATTGGGTAAGAAATATTTTATATACAACAATGGTGAAATAAACTTAGAGTTTATACATGAGGATGAAAAAATAGAAAATTTTATGTTACCCCTACACTTAGATGAGACCATTTTTTCAACCAACAATTTACCTCAATACAATTTACCCGCCGTTTAAAAGGAAAAAAAGAAGTGAAAGTTACAGTACCAGCGACCAGTGCAAATTTAGGACCAGGATTTGATACCTTGGGTATTGCGGTAGGCATTAAAAATCAAGTGCTTATAAAGCCTTCAAAATTTCATAGTGTCTCCTTAAAAGGAGAAGGTGCCAATAATCCTGTCTTAAAAGACAACAATATGTTTTTGTCCATTTTCAATGATTTTTACAATAATTTAAGTACAAAAAAACGTTTTTTTAGATTTGAGTTTATCAATGAAATTCCTCTTTCTCGTGGATTAGGTTCTTCCTCTGCTGTGATTGTCAGTGCAATTGCTTCTGCTTATGCCATTGAAGGCATTGCTTTAAGCAAAGAAAAATTGTTGAATTTGGCATTGGCGTATGAGAGCCATCCTGATAATATTACCCCTGCTGTTATGGGTGGATTCACCGTTGCAACAGTACAAGACAATGAAGTGCAATTTATCAAAAAAGAGATTCCTAAGCATTTAGTGGCAGTTGTAGTTATCCCTAATCGACCTATTTCAACACAACTTTCACGCAAAACATTGCCGTATAAATATTCAAAAGAAGATGCCATTTTTAATCTTTCTCACTCCTCTTTATTGACAGCTGCTTTTTTAAGTGAAAATTGGGAAATGCTTAAAACGGCTTCACAAGACCGATTTCACCAATATTACAGAATGAAACAGATGCCTGAATTATTTGAAGTACAAAAAACAGCGTTACGCAATGGTGCGTTAATGAGTACTTTGTCTGGTTCAGGCTCAACGCTATTTAGTGTTTCTTATAAACAAGAGGCAAAAAAACTTGAAACCATCTTAAAAGAGAAGTTTCCTCATTTTAAAGTTTTTACCACGCCATTTGACAACTATGGCGTTAAAATAGAGTATTAGTAACAAATTTAAGTAAACAGTAGGTATAATATTGGCTTGTTTAGAAAAACCTTTACGAATGTGTGTGGTATGCAGAAGCAAAATTTCTCAAAAACAACTGTTAAGGTTGCAATGTGATGAAAATAAAAAACTTGTGCCATTTCGAAACTATGGTAGAAGTTTTTATATTTGTAACGAGTGCATAAACAATGCATTGACTGAAAATAAAAACAAAAAAAAACTTGAACAAACCCTTTTTAGAGTTTGTAAAAACAAAGATGAGTACATCATTCAACTTAAGGAGATATTAACACATGTCAGATAGTGTAAGAGTTTATGAAATCGCAGATGAAACAGGTTCTACAAGTACCGAGGTAATAGCTAAAGCCAAAGATTTAAATATTGAGCTAAAATCACCTCAAAGTACTGTTTCTTTTGAAGATGCTGAAGAGATTGCAAAATATTTACTCAGCGGAACAAGCGATAAATTAGTAAAGAAACCAAAAGCAAAAAAAGTGGTTGAAGAAAAAAAAGAAGAAGAACCACAAGCTGTTGAAACAACGCCTCAAAACAGAGAAATCAAAGTAGAACAAAAAAAAGAAGTTGAATTAGAAAAAGAGACAACCTTAAAACGAGTGGATGCTAAAAAGCCATCGGCTGTTGCGATTACAAAAACTACCCCTAAACCTGCAATAAAAAAAGTTGAAGATGTATCCTCTGATGTTTCAAACAATGAAGAGGATGAAACCAATAATTCAGGAAGAATTATTCCTAAGCGAAGAGGCTTAAAGATTGTTAAAAAGAAACAACCTAAAGAAGAGCAAGAAGAGATCAAAGAGGTGACTTCTTCGTTTAATCAATTTAACAGCAATGAAACGGCTTCAGGCAAAAAGAAAATGAAATCATTGAGTGAGATTTTAGGTAATGTTTCAAGCGATGAAGAGAATCAATCCGAAGAGAATCGACTCAATAGAGTAAAAAAAGAGAAGAAAAAAGTTCCTCCTAAAGCACATGAACATGGAAAAGTCATTGAAGTTGCACGAGATGTCAGTGATGACTTCCCAAGCAGTGATGACTCTTTATTGGGTGAAGAAGTGGTTTTATTGGATATGGATAACTTTGATGAACCTAAGATTTTAGAAGATGAGAAAAAATCAAAAACGGCAGCATCTATTAAAACAACGAAGCCAAGTGCTTTTGGAAATCGACCTCAAGGATTAAAAAGAGGAAAACGTAAAAAAAGAGTGGCTCGAACACAAGAAGCGGTTGAAATTACCGAAGTGACTATTCCCGAAGATATTCGAGTGTATGAGTTTGCAGAAGCGTGTGGAAAAAGTGCAGCAGAAGTTATTACTGTTCTCTTTGGATTGGGAATGTTAGTAACCAAAAACGACTTCTTAAAACAAGATGAATTGGAGATTTTAGGAGAAGAATTTGGCATTGAAGTAACGGTTAAAGATGCCTTAGAAGATGTTAATTATGTGGAAGATTATCACGATGAAATTGACAAATCAAGTTTTGTAACACGACCTCCTGTTGTAACAATTATGGGGCATGTTGACCACGGTAAAACCTCTTTATTGGATAAAATCCGAAGTTCAAAAGTCGCTGCCAGTGAAGCAGGTGGAATTACTCAACATATCTCTGCGTACACCATTGAGCAACACGGAGAAAAAATTACGTTCGTGGATACACCAGGACACGCTGCATTTAGTGCGATGCGTTCACGTGGAGCTGCTGTTACGGATATTGTTATCATTGTTGTTGCTGCTGATGATGGTGTTAAGCCTCAAACTGAAGAGGTGATTTCCCATGCAAAAGCCAGTGGTTGTCCTATTATTGTTGCAATGAATAAAATCGACAAAGAAGCGGCAAACATTGATATGGTCAAAGCACAAATGGCTGAAAAAGGTATGAGTCCTGTTGATTGGGGTGGAGATATTGAGTTTATTGGAGTATCGGCTAAAACCGGTGAGGGTATTGATGAATTACTTGAGAATGTATTGATTCAAGCAGAACTTTTAGAGCTTAAAGCAGACCCAACAGCCAAAGCAAAATCGGTAGTTGTAGAAGCCACTTTAGAAAAAGGAAGAGGTCCTGTTGCTACGGTTATTGTTCAAAACGGTACATTAAGAGTGGGTGATAATATTGTATGCGATACAACATACGGAAGAGTTAAAGCCATTACCAATGACTTGGGAAAACCTGTCAAAGAGTTGGGCTTATCTGAAACAGGAAATGTTTTAGGGCTCAATGATGTTCCAACAAGTGGGTCTTTTATGGTTGTTCAAGACAGCGATAAAGAAGCCAGAGATATTGCAACAACACGAGCAGAACATGCACGAGCAAAAGAGTTGTCACGTTCAACTAAAGTTTCACTTGAAGAGATGAGCGGCTTAATTGCAGAAGGAAAAATCAAACAACTTCCTGTGATAATCAAAACCGATGTGGGTGGTTCTTTAGAAGCCATTAAAGGTGCCTTGGAGCAAATTGCCAATGAAGAAGTAAAAGTTAAAGTCATTCATGCTGCCGTTGGTGGTATCAGTGAGTCTGACTTAGTTTTAGCAGGGGCGAGTGATAATTGTATTATTTTAGGATTTAATGTACGACCTACGGGAGCGATTAAACAAAAAGCAAAAGCCGATGGTATTACGATTAACACGTACTCAATCATTTATGACTTAATTGATGACATCAAAGGAACCTTAAGTGGTATGATGAGTGCCGTTATTCGAGAAGAAAATACGGGTCAAGCTGAAGTAAGAGATACCTTTGTTGTACCAAAAATTGGAACGGTTGCAGGATGTTTGGTAACGGATGGAAAAGTAATTCGAGGTGGACATGCAAGAATTATCCGAGAGGGTGTTGTTACGTATACAGGAAAAATCTCTTCACTAAAACGGTTTAAAGATGACGTTAAAGAAGTGGGCAATGGATATGAGTGTGGAATTATGTTTGAAAAATTCAATGACATAAAAGTCGGAGATTTTATTGAAACCTTCATTCAAATTGAAGAGAAAGTTTCTATTGACTAGTGTGTATCCATGAAAAGTATCAATCTACAACGAACGGAATCTCTTTTAATGGAGTTAGTGCCAGAAGCATTAGCAACATTAAATGACAGCCGAATTAACTCATTGCCCATTACAGCAATTAATTGTAAAAATGGGAAATACGATGCCATCGTTTATTTTGATGGCAGCGATTATAATCAAGATGAATTAAAAATTATTGACACATTGCTGTTTAAAGCATCGGGACGAATTAAATCATATGTATTGGCAAGTACAGGTTGGTATAAGTGCCCCAATTTTAAATTTGTAGCAGATGATTCTTTAGAAAACAGCAAAAATATCGAAGACTTATTTGCCCAAATTGCACAACATAAAAAGGAAGAGAAATGACCTTAGAAGAATCGATTCAAATCGCTGTTGAAGGGTGTGGTGTAAGTTTGTATGATATTGTTAATTTAAAAGAGAATGATAACAATATTTACCGAGTTTATATTACCTCAAGCGAGGGTATTTCTTTGGATAAATGTGCCGAAGTTTCACGACAAATTTCTCCTTTATTGGATGTGCATGAGCCATTAAGTGGAAAATACAATTTGGAAGTCAGCTCTCCAGGAATTGAAAGAAAACTCAAAAAATCTGCACATTTTAAAGCGTCAATAAATGAGAACATACGAATCAAAGATTTTGAGAAAAATATCTTAGAAGGGAAATTACTTCGTGCAGATGACAATGAAATTGTTCTACAAACTGAACACGGAGAAGAGATTATCTCTTACGATGAAATCTCATTGGCATCTACGTATTATGAGTGGTAAACACTAAATGCAAATCAATGATAACTTTTACATGAAGTTAGCCATTGATGAAGCATGGAAATATCAACTTTTAACCTATCCTAATCCCGCAGTTGGTTGTGTCGTTGTCAAAAAGGGTGAACTGCTTGCCATTGAAGCCCATAAAGAAGCCGGAAAACCTCATGCTGAAGTCAATGCACTCAAAGCAGCTTTTCTAAAAAAACATCCCAATGATTGTATTAAAGCGATCTCTGATTCTTTTAAGATTCATGAGTATTTAATAAACAATCACAATAATTTTTTTCAGGATTGTACTATTTATGTTACTCTTGAACCATGTAATCATATAGGAAAAACGCCATCATGTGCTCATTTATTAAAACGGCTTAAACCCAAAAAGGTGGTTATAGCACATAAAGATATAAATAATATCGCAAAAGGTGGGATAGAAACACTCAAGTCAGAAAACATTGATGTAAGCTTAGGGTGTATGCAAAAAGAAGCGTATGAGCTTTTATACCCTTTTATTCAATGGTCCAAAGGGACATTTATTTTTTATAAAATGGCACAAACATTAAATGGTTCAATAGATGGACAAATTTCTTCCAATCAAGCCAAAGCCTATGTTCACGCATTAAGAGACAAAATTGATGTATTGCTTATTGGTGGAAACACCGTTCGAGTTGATAAACCCACATTGGATGCCCGATATGTTGCAGGACGAGCACCCAATATTTTCATTTACAGCAAAAATAAAATCTTTGATAACACTATTCCTCTTTTTAAAATACCCAACAGAGAAGTTATCATAAGTGATGATTTGTTTAAACTTTTAGACTATAAATTTGTAATGGTTGAGGGAATTTATCATTTAATGAATGCGTTAAAAGAGAAAATTGATTACTTCATTTTACTTGTTAGTCCTAAAATACGTAATGGAATCAATGCGTTAAATGAGTTAAATATTGATTTTGAAATCGTGCATGAGAATTATATAGGAGAGGAAAAAATCATTTTCTTAAAAAGAAAATAAAAAGTCATATTTTTATTTATGATATGTGATTATTTAAAATCGCCAATTCTTAAATTGTGAAATTTTTTGAAAGGTAAAGATTTGTTGGAGAAACCAAGAGAGTGATTCTTTGATTGAAGGAGCTGACTGTAGTCAGTGACTGAATGAAAAGGAGCAATATCGCAGAGTTTCTGCGATATTGCTTTGCCTTTTTATTTTACTTTTTCTAGGTATTCACCCGTTCTCGTATCCACTTTGATGATATCACCTTCTACAATATGAAAAGGGATTTGCACCACAGCACCTGATTCTAAAGTAGCAGGTTTTCTGCCCCCTTGAGAGTCACCTTTAAAGTTTGGTGGTGTTTCTACGATTTTCAATTCAACTGTCATAGGAGGCTCTACGGTGATGGCTTTCCCGTTAAAGTACATCATATCTACGTTCATTCCATCAATAATCCAATCAAAGGCATCTCCTACTTGCTCATAAGTAAGTCCCTCTTGTTCATACGTTGTGGTATCCATAAATTGAAGCAATTCTCCATCGTCGTATAGAAACTGCATCTGTTTTTGTTGTAAATTGGGAGATTCACATTTATCTCCTGCATGGAACGTTTTCTCAATGACTTTTCCATTGATAAACGACTTAATTTTACATCGTACAAACGCAGCACCTTTACCTGGTTTTACATGTTGATACTCAGTAATTTTATAAGGAATTCCATCGATTTCGATTTTCAATCCTTTTTTTAATTCACTCATTCCAATTGCCATTCGTTATCCTTAAATTTCAGCATAAGAGACCGAAATAGCAGCCTCCAAGCTTTCGAGTTTTTTTAATATATCGTGGGTAATGTTATTATCGACTAAAATAACCGCTAAGGCTGAATCTTTACCTCGTGAGAGCCTAAAGTCAGCAATATTAATATTGTTGTCCCCTAAAATTTTACCTATGTCACCAATCACACCAGGAACATCTGAATTGCGTAATAAAATCATATTTCCTTTAGGGGCAATATCAAAAGCAAAACCGTTGATTTCAACGATTCGTTGTACATTTTCATCAAAAACGGTACCAGAAATCGTGTTAACCCCTTTTTGTGTGGTAATTTTAACGGTTACTTTGTTACTGTACCCACTGTTGTGTGGAATTTCGCACGTATCAAAGGTAATTCCTTTATCTTCTGCCCAAAACTTAGCATTGATATAGTTGATTTCATCACCCGCACTTACGGATAAAGCTCCCACTGTGGCAAAGGTACTTAATGAGTCTAAGTACTCTTTGATTTCACCTTGAGCGCAAACTGAAATTGATCGAATAGCACTTTTATCACTTTGAGCGCATAAAAATGCCATTTTTTGTGTCAATTCAATATAAGGTTTAACAAACGATGGAATTTTACTCTCATCAATAGGTAAATTTAACGCATTTGGATACGCAATTCCTCGTGCTGATTCAATGGCATTTCGTGCTGCTTGAATGGCAATCTCTTTTTGAGACTCTTTGGTGTTTGCTCCCAAATGTGCAGTAACGGTTACATTGGGTAAATCTAAAATAGGATTAGAAGTCGCAGGCTCTTTTTTAAATACGTCGATTCCTGCCATCGCAATTTTTCCGGACTTTAGATTTTCTACTAAAGCCTCTTCATTGTATAAACCACCTCTTGCACAGTTGATTAAAATCACACCCTCTTTCATTTTAGCAATTTCATCAAAACCAATCATATCGATGGTTTCTTGATTTTTGGGCGTATGAATGGTAATGATATTACACGCTAAAATGTCATTAAAATTAGTGGTGTATTTAATTCCCAAATCAGTGGCTTTTGTTGAAGGAATATAGGGATCATAAGTGATGACATCCATCTCAAAAGCTTTAGCTCTAAGGGCTACTCGATGACCGATATTACCAAAACCAATGACACCTAATTTTTTGCCAAACAGTTCATTCCCATACCAATCTTCTCGTTTCCATACACGCTCATTTTTTAATTGATTGTGCGCATATGGAAATTTTCTCATACAAGAAAGCATGTGTGCCATCGTAAGTTCAACCGCCGCAATGGTATTAGCCGTTGGAATGTTCATGGCGATGATACCTCGTTTGCTGCATCCTTCCATATCAACATTGTCATAACCAACTCCTGCTCGGATAATGGCTTTTAAATTCGTAGCAGCGTTTAAAAATTTTTCATCTACATCGGTTGAACTTCTTGTAATAGCAACGTCCGCATTTTTAATCACATCTAAGAGTTCAGTTTTATTTATGTCCGCTGCATAGACATAATTAATATCTTCAGTAGTTTTTAATATGTCCAATCCGGCCTCATGGATATGGTCACAAACTACAATTGTATGCTTACTCATTTAGTAAAATCCTTGAATTATTTAATTTGGTCTTTTATAATATCGCCCAGTGTCATAGAAGAATCATCGTTGACTGCTTTTAATGTTTCTCTTTCTCTTTGCACTTCAAGTCGTCGAATTGATAATCGTACTCTGTTTTTCTTTGTATCAATGTTGACCACAACGGCTTCAATTTCATCACCAATTTTAATATCTTCTTCTTTTAATGGACCAAAATCTTCTTTTCGGATTAAGCCATCTAAATTGTCTTCAAGTTTTATAAAAAGACCAAACTCTTTGTTGTCTTTAATGGTACCTTTAACAATGTCTCCCACGTTGTGAGTTTTTTCAAATGCTTTTGCAGGGGAGTCAGAAATCTCTTTAATTGAGAGAGAAATATTCTCTTTTTCTTTATCAATTTTAATGATTTTTGCTTCGACTTCATCCCCTTTTTTAAACAATGATTTGCATTTGGCATTAGAATCCCAAGAAGCCTCTTCATTGTGTAATAATCCATCAACATCACCAATAGTAATAAAAGCACCAAAGTCAGTAATAGTGGCTACTTTTCCTTTGACAATATCACCTACATTGTGCTCTTTTGTGAATTTTGTAAAGGGTTTTTCTTGAAGATTTTTTAAAGAGACTCGTAATCTTTTTTTCTCAACATTAAGTTCAATGACTTCAACATTAATCTCTTCACCCAACGTCAACATATCTTTTGGATTTTTAAGATTTTTGTTCCAAGAAATTTCAGAGACGTGTAAAAGACCTTCAATGTCATTGCCTAAATCTACAAATGCCCCATAAGACTCAAAATTAGATACAGTTACCGTAATAGCATCACCTACATCCAATTCATCTTTAATCTCTTCCCAAGGATTAGGTAAGGCTGCTTTGATTGAAAGTGATAAGTGTTGTTTGACTTTATCGTACGATAAAACAACAACAGTAACTTCGTCACCTTCATTGTAGTAATTCGCAGGATTTACAGGCCCTTTGTATGAAATTTCGTTGTAATTAACTAACCCGTCAATACCATCTAAATCGACAAACATTCCATACGAAGTGATTTTTTTAATGATTCCATTTACAGGCTCTTTTTTCTCTAAAATTTCTGTAACTTTTGAATCTTTCTCTTGTTTACCGTCTTCAATCAATTTTTTTCTTGAGATGATAATTGAGTTTTGGGCTTCATTGATTTTCAAAACTTTTGCTTTGATTTTTTTACCAATTGCTCCAACTGTTTTTAAATACGATTGTGCCATTGGCATAAAATATTCACAACCATCTTCGTCTTCAACAATAAAACCACCTCGTTTTTTGACAGAAGTAATTTTACCTTCAATGGTAACATCTTCTACATTGTCACCGTGTTTTTTTACAAATTCATCGAATTTTGTTTTTTGTAACACTTTTCTGTGAGAAATAGAAGGTCTTTCCCCTCGATTACCCGTAAGCATAACAGGAATAACATCACCTGCTTTATACTTTACTTCACCATTAACTGTGATTTCAGAAATTGGAAGTCGACCTTCTACTTTTTGTCCTACATCAACAAGTACATTTTCACCAGTAATTTCAATAATTACACCATCAACTACAGAGTTATTTTCGCTATTTTCTAAAGACTCATTAAGCATTTGCTCAAAGTCAAAGTCTTCACCAAGTTCAATATCTTCGATACCCATATTTTTCCTTCATATAACCGTTATTTATTAAATCCGTAGATTATAGCCAAAAGTTTCTTAAAGAAATAATTACAAAGCTTGAATTTCGTTGACGACTTCTTGAATTATCCAATCCGGAGTTGAGGCTCCTGCGGTGATACCACATAGGTTTTTGTTTTCAAACCATTGGGCATTGAGTTCATTTTTATTTTCAATTAAATAACTGTCGGTGCAGTTTTCTAAGCAAATAGAGTGAAGCTGTTTCGTATTTGAAGAGTTTTTTCCTCCAATTACGATCATAACATCCACCTCTTTAGAGAGTTCTCGTGCGGCATCTTGATTTTCAAAAGTAGCATCACAAATGGTGTTAAACACTCGGACTTCTTTGTTTTTTAAAATCAAGGCATTAACAATTTGTAAATAGGTCTCTTTTTTTTTCGTGGTTTGGGCAACGGTAGCAATTTTATCGTATTTAAAATGAATAGTATCCAAAGCACTTAACTCTTCAATAACGTGTACATCGTCACTGGCATACGATTTAACCCCTTTAACTTCAGGATGCTCTTCATCCCCAAAAATTAAAACTGAGTATTGTTCTGCTGACATTTTTTTGACAATTTGTTGAGGCGTAGTCACAAAAGGGCAGGTGGCATTGATGACTTTGGCATCTTTTTGTTTGAGTAGTTTCAGATCATTTTTAGGGATACCATGCGTTCTAATAATAACCGTATCATGCTCTTTTACTTCGTGTAAATCGTTATATAAACCAACATTGTAGTCATTTTTTAAACGACTGATTTCATTTTGATTATGAATAAGTGGCCCCATAGTTGAAGAGTTTTCATACGTTTCTGCGATTTTAATGGCGCGTTTTACTCCGAAACAAAACCCGTAACTGGAAGCCAATTTAACTTTCATTTTATACTCTTAGGGTAGATAAAATTTCTGCAAAGTTTGGAAAGGAGGTTAAAATACATTCCGTATCTTCAATAGTCATACCGCAATGAAGTCCTGCAACAGCAAAACTCATCGCAATTCGATGATCTCCATGTGAGTTAATCGTAGCTTTGTGTAAGCTTCCCCCCACAATTTCATAGCCATCTTCAAATTCAGTGTAAGTAACACCGCATAATTTTAAGTTATTAACCACAGAGACAATTCGATCACTCTCTTTGACTCTGAGTTCTTTGGCATTTTTAACAAGTGATTTTCCTTTGGCTAATGACATAGCAATACTTAAAGCAGGCAGTTCATCAATTAACCATGAAATATTTTCTTCTACAACAACGCCGTTGAGTTCTTTATGCGAAACTACAATATCACCAATAGGCTCATAGATATCTTCTTTTTGATTAAATTGAACATCAGCACCCATTCGTTGTAACACTTTATACGCTTCAATACGAGTTGGATTGAGTGTTACATTTTTAATAGTAACACTTGAATTAGGTGTAATAGCCGCCGCAACGGCAAAGAAAAATCCCGAAGACGGATCAGTTGGAACCGTAATATTAAGAGGCTTTAAAGCAGTTTTCAAAGGTTCAATTTCAATAAATCCTTCGTTATTGGTTTGCACCTTCGCACCCATTCCTTTTAACATTCGTTCAGTATGGTCTCGTGTGAGTTCGTTTTCTTTGTATTTTGATACCCCATTGGCTCTAAGCGCTGCAAGAATCATGGCTGATTTTACTTGCGCTGAATCAATGGGTGAAACATAGGTAAAGGCATTTAATTTTGCCCCACGAATAAATAAAGGGGCTTTATTTCCCTCTTCTCTTCCATCAATATGTGCTCCAATGCTTCTTAAAGGATCTGCCACTCGTTTCATGGGTCTTTCGTGTAAATATTTATCACCCACTAAAACAAATGCTCCCTCAACAGAAGATAAGAAACCACAAAACAGTCTCATCGCTGTTCCCGAGTTCCCACAATCCAATACATTTTTAGGTTCAACCAGTGTGGCTTTTGGTGTAATGGTAACATCTCCTCCATCACGCGTAATGGTTGCTCCTAATTGTTCGACAATACTTAACGTATTTAAGGTATCTTCGGCTGTTAAAAAGTTTTTAATATGCGATGTTTTATCACTTAAGAGTGAAAACATGGCACAACGATGTGAAATGGATTTATCACTTGCGATATTGTCTATGACAACATTAAATGGCTTAACTACTTTTTCGATTAACATCTTTGACCTTTATCTTAAACCCACAGAAAGTTGTGATTGTAACTCTTCTAAAATTTGGTTCATTGTATTTGTAATATCTTCTTCTTCCATGGTTTTGTGTTCGCTTTGAAGCACAAATCGGATCGTTAAACTCTGGTTGTCACCCAATTTTTCATCGCTGTAGATGTCCACTAAATTAAACTGTTTAATGGTCTCATTGTTAATGTTATTAATCACAGTTTTAATGGCTTTAAATGCCAAGCTTTTGGGTGCAATAATACTTAAATCTCGCTTTGATGCTTGAAACTTAGAGTAGGCACTGGCTTTTTTTAGGTTGTTTTCTATGGCATCAAAATCAATTTGTGCAATAAACGTATCGGGCAAATCAAAATCGGCTGCAACACTGGGATGCATTTTTGAAATGTATCCCACTTCTTTATTGTTCATGATGATAACACCACTTTGATAAGGGTGAATAAAATCATTTGGTATGCTGCTCATGGGCTGGATTTCAAATTGTCCTACACAGTTTAATACTTTTTGTGCAAATTCAAAAAAAGTAATGTTTTGTGGTTTTCCATGATTGCCAACATCTTCGGATTCTTTATCTCCACTGTAGATAAAAGAGACCTTTTTAAACTCATTACGGTGTGTATTAAAGACGGTTCCTATTTCAAACAATGCCACTTTTTTAAAGCCCAGTTTGAAGTTGTTTGAACACGCTTGTGCTAAGTTAAGTAAACAGGTTGTTCGATAGGTATTTAACTCTTGTGTAATGGGATTTAAAATATCTTTTTTATCATCAACGGTTTCAAATCCATATTTTTCCAAAAGCTCTTTGGATGAAAAAACATAAGTAATGGTTTCAAAAAAGCCATTGACAATGGCTTTGGTACGGATGACATTTTTCTTGATTAAATCGTTTGAAACTTTATTGGTTCGATTGACTTCATCAATCGCAAGAGGTTTGGATTGGATATTATCAATTCCAATTATTCTTACAATCTCTTCGGTTACATCGGCAATATTTTTAATGTCATGTCTAAAAAGTGGGATTTTAATAGATAATACTCCACTGGCACCATCTTTGACTTCAAAACCTAAGGCATTTAAAATATTTTCGATTTTGGCTTTTGAGGTTTTTTGCCCAATAATGGCATTGACTTTTTTGGTGCAAATATCTAATGTTATTTTTTCTTTATCTTCAACAAAGGTTTCACTCCCTGCATAAATTTGTGCACCAAACTTTGAGATAAACGTGGTAAAATAATCAATACCTGCTTTAATATTGGGCTCACTTCCTCGTGAACTTTTATAATAAATATCGCCCGTTTTAATTTTAGTTTCAAAGACTTTACGTGCAAGTAAATCCGGTTCAATGTACGACGCTTGAATAATATAAATCTCGTCTTGGGCTTGAGTTTTTTCAACGCTTACCCCTACGGTGCTTAAATAATCCTTTCCATAAACACAATCAAAACCATTTTTATCTTTTTTGATATGTAAAAGAGCCAAATCCCCTTTACTTGAAGCATCTTTTTTGGCATAAGCACTTAAAATAACCCCTAAAGAATGAATCACATATGTTAGGGCATCTTCAATCTCGTTGCCGCTGTAGGCATCAATCAGTGCCAAGCGAATTTTATATAAAAGGGGCAATTTAAAAGAAGCAAAATTGGCTGCTTTAAAAATCAATGATGAATCGATATTGCTCGCACACTCAATCTCCAGTACTTGACCAATGCCAAATTCATTATAATTTAAACTCTTTTCTTCTTCAAAAAGCGGTAAGTTATAGCAAGTAGATAACTCTCTGGCGATACCATTGATACTTAAACAATCGCCTCGATTAGCAGTAAGGTCAATCTCAATAATATCATCATTAAACGCCGTGTAAGCGTTAAGCTCTTTACCTAAAACTAATTCACCAATAGAGTTATCCAGAACCAATATTCCATCATTGAGTTTGGGTAAACCAATTTCTGTACTTGAACAAATCATTCCATTTGAAGGAACACCTCTTAGTTTGGCGGGTTTGATTTTAAAATCATTGCCCAAATCACATCCTACAGTTGCCACTGGAACATATTGGTCTTCATCCACATTTTTAGCACCACAAACAATTTGTACGACTTCATTGCCTATATCAACCAAACAAACATTGAGCTTATCGGCATCAGGGTGTTTGCTTTTTTCTAAGACTTTTCCAATGACTACACCTGAGGGAACAGCAATTTTTGAAACGCTGTCAACTTCAAGTCCAATGGAGTTTAATGTTTTGCAAATCTCATCGGTTGATGTTTTTGAAATATCTATAAATTCTTGTAACCAAGTTCGTGTAACTATCATTTAAATTGTCCTAATAATCTTAAATCACTTTCAAACAGTGATCGTAAATCTGAAATATTGTGAATGAGCATGGCAAATCTTTCAACGCCTAAACCAAACGCATAACCGCTGACATTTTCATATCCTACGGCTTTAAAAACATTTTCATCGACGATTCCACATCCTAAGACTTCTAACCATCCCGTTTGTGAACAGACTCGACAACCGCTTCCTTTACAAAAAACACAAGAGATATCAACTTCCGCACTGGGTTCTGTAAAAGGGAAAAAGGAGGGTCTAAATCGAACATTAACATTGCCAAAAGTGTGATGTAAAAACTCTTCTAACACGTGTTTTAAATTGGCAAATGATATTTTATCTGCACTGTCAACAACCAAACCTTCAATTTGATTAAACATGGGTGTATGCGTTAAGTCAAAATCTCTTCTAAAGACTGTTCCTGGAGCAATCATACGAATAGGAGGTTTGGTGCTTAACATCGTTCGAATTTGAACAGGTGAAGTATGCGTTCTTAACAGAGTAAAATCTTTATTGTAAAAAGTGTCTTGCATGTCTCGAGCGGGATGGTATTTGGGCAAATTCAATGCTTCAAAATTGTGGAAATCATCTTCAACCAAGGGACCTTCTTCGATTGAGAAGTTTAGGTTTTGAAAATAGGAAATAATGGCATCCATGGTTCTCATAACAGGATGAACAGCACCAATTGATGACTCGTTATTAAACATCGTCACATCAATTTTATCGGCTTGCAATTGACTGTTTAATGCCACTTTTTCCAATTGCTCTTTTTGAGCATCAATAGCAGATGTAATTGCAGTTTTTTGTTCATTTAAATTTTGAGCAAACTCTTTTTTCTGCTCATTGGGAATATCTTTTAATTTTGCAAACTCTAAGGTTAAAATTCCTTTCTTTCCTAAGGTTTCTACTCTAAGATTTTCAAGGACTTCTAACGAGGTTGCATTTTGAATTTTATCAAGCCACTCTTTCAATATATTTCTCCATTTATAATACTCTTGTTCAGTTAAAATTGCCATTGTACTCAAATTTTTATTAGAGTTTGGTTATAATGTTTTGAGTTAATTTTCAAGGAAATAAAATGTGTATTTTTTGTAAAATCGTTAAAGGGGAAATACCCAATAGAACTATTTTAGAAAGTGAAGAGTTTTTATGTTTTGAGGACATCAATCCCGCGTGTAAAATACATGTGTTAATTATTCCCAAAGAGCATTATGATTCGTTTGACGTGATTCCGCCAAAAATTATGGCAAACATGACAGAGTTTATTCATAAAGTGGCTTCAAAATTGGGAGTAAGACAGAGTGGTTATCGACTTATAACCAATATAGGCAATCACGGTGGACAAGAAGTTTCTCACTTACACTTTCATCTTTTAGCGGGTGAAAAAGTTGGAAGATTGGTGGGAAAAGAATCGTGAATGGTGAATGGTGAATGGTGACTTTGTCTTACCATTTACTCCTCACCACTTACTTCTCACTTTTTACGAATTAGCAAAAGCTCCTAAACTCATCAGCTTTTTATATCGATTCTCATATCGTTGTTCGGGGGTTAATTTTCTTAATTCTTCGAGTTGATCTAAAAAGTAATCACCCAATGCTTTACAGGCTTCCTCTTTTTTACGATGTCCACCCACAAGTGGTTCATTGATTACATCATCAATTAAGTTCAACTCTTTTAATGCTTCCGCTGTAATTTTAAGTGAATTGGCTGCTGTTTCTGCTTGTGATGGGTCATTCCATAAAATGGCTGCACATCCTTCAGGAGAGATTACCGCATAGACAGAGTATCTCATCATCGCAAGTTTATCGGCAATGGAAATGGCTAAAGCTCCACCTGAGCCCCCCTCTCCAATAACCACTGAAATGGTAATAGTTTTTAAATCAGAAAACTCAAATAAATTTTTTGCGATGGCTTCACTTTGATTTCTCTCTTCGGCCCCAATTCCTGGATAGGCACCCGGAGTGTCAACTAACATTAAAATAGGAAGATTAAATTTCTCAGCCATTTTGGCACATCGAAGAGCTTTTCTGTAGCCTTCTGGATTGGGCATACCAAAATTTCTTTTGAGTTTATTCTTTGTTCCTCTTCCTTTTTGTTCAGCAATGACCATAACTTTTTCAGAACCAATGTAACCAATATAACAGATAATTGCTTGGTCATCGTTAAAGTGTCGGTCTCCATGAATTTCATAGGCGTCTGTAAGCAGTGCTCGAATGTAATCTAAAGCATAAGGACGATCCGGATGTCGTGCCAGTTGAAGTTTTTGATAATCAGTAAGATTTTTAAAGGTTTTTTCAACCTCTTTTTCAAATTTTGTTTGCAATATCTCTACGGCATGTTCATCTGCTTTTGATTTTGCAACTATAATTTCTTCTTCGATATTTTTCAGCTTCTCTTCAAATGGTAAATAAGTTGCCAATGTTTTCCTTTTTAAAAAAGGCTTTTAAAGCCTTTTTCGATCTATATTTATTTGAATTTTGTAAAAATTACAGAGGCGTTAGTTCCTCCAAAACCAAAGTTATTGCTCATAACCGTTGTTAATTCAATGTTTCTTGCAACATTTGCTACATAATCTAAATCACACTCAGGGTCTTGATTTTCAATGTTAATAGTAGGAGGAATAACTCCTTCATTCAATGATTTAATTGTAAAAATGGCTTCAATGGCACCTGCAGCACCTAAACAGTGACCTACTTGTCCTTTTGTTGAAGAAACCAACGGTGCAGTCTCTTTTCCAAAAAGTTCTTTAATGGCTTTTGTTTCATTGACATCTCCCACAGGAGTTGATGTTCCATGGGCATTGATATAATCAATTTTAACATCAGCACCTGTGATGTTTTTAGCCATTGCCATTGCTGCTTTCATGGCTCTAAGTGGTCCATCCATTACAGGAGCGGTAATATGGTTCGCATCACCACTTTCTCCAAAACCAATTACTTCGGCATAAATTTTTGCACCTCTTGCTTGTGCTGATTCTAAACTTTCAAGCACTAAAGCACCAGCCCCTTCACCCATAACAAAACCATCTCTTCCGCTGTCAAAAGGTCTTGAAGCGGTTTTTGGGTCTTCGTTTCGTGCACTTAGGGCTTTCATGGCGGCAAATCCACCAACACCAGCACCACAAATGGCACTTTCAGCACCCACGGCTAAAATTCTATCAGCTCCACCTAACATAATGGTTTTAACCCCATCAGCAATGGCATGAGTTGATGCTGCACACGCCGTAACGTGAGATAAGCTTGGTCCTTTTAAACCGTGTTCAATAGAAATAAATCCACCTAACATATTAACCAAAGAAGATGGAATAAAAAAGGGAGAGATTCTTTTAGGTCCTTTTGTTTCACACACCACAGAGTTTTTTTCAATGGTTGATAAACCACCAATTCCAGAAGCTGAAACAATTCCAAATCTTTCCGCAATAGTGTCATCTACTTTTCGGTTTTCATTGGTAACAAATCCAGAATCAATCATGGCTTCTTGAGCGGCTTTGAGCCCTAATTGGATAAATCTGTCTGCTTTTTTGACCTCTTTTTTATCCATTACCGTTTCGGGATCAAAATTTTTAACCTCTCCTGCAATTTGAACAGGGTAAGAACTCGCATCAAAAAGTGTAATTGTATCGATGCCGCATTGTGCATTTACTACTGCTTTGAAAGAATCTTCTACATTGTGACCAACGCAATTAATAGTACCAATTCCTGTTATAACTACTCTTCTCATTTATGCTCCATGTTGTATTTAAATTATTCAATTTTTTGAATTATATTATCGTGATAGTTGTCGTAAAAAATTCAATAGTTTAAATAAAAAGTCAGATAAACTGACTTTTTTATTTAATATAACTTACGCGTGGTCTTCCACATATTTAATAGCGTCACCCACAGTTAAGATTTTTTCTGCATCTTCATCAGGGATTTCGATATCGAATTTTTCTTCCAATGCCATAACCAATTCAACAACATCTAAAGAGTCAGCGCCTAAATCTTCGATGAATTTTGAATCCTCTTTGACTTCAGCTGGATCGCAATCTAATTGCTCTACTACTACTTCTTTTACATCATCTAATAATGCCATTTTCTTTCCTTTTAAAAAATTGTCCTGCAATTATACCCAAAAAGATTTTAAATATTCTTTTATAAAGTTTAAACTGCAAATTTAACTCAGACGTAAAGTCCACCATTGACTTTTAAAACTTCACCTGTAATATAGCTGGAATGGTCGCTGAGTAAAAAAGCCACGGCTTGAGCCACTTCTGAAGCTGTTCCAAATCGTTTGAGTGGAATATTTCTTTCGTACTCTGCTTTGACCTCTTCTTTGAGTTCGTGTGTCATATCTGTTTGAATAAATCCAGGAGTGACAGCATTGTATCTTATCCCTCTTGAAGCCGCTTCTTTTGCAAATGATTTTGTCATAGCATTTAAACCTCCTTTAGAAGCAGAATAATTGGTTTGACCAGGATTTCCCATTTCTCCCACAATTGAAGAGATATTGACCACTGAACCAAATTTCTTTTTCCCCATGGCTTTTAATGCCTCTTTACACCCAATAAAGGCTGACGTTAAATTGGCACTAATAACATCGTTAAAATCATCCACTGACATTCGTAATGCCAGTTTATCTTTTGTAATTCCGGCATTATTAACTAAATACGAGAGTTCTCCATCGGCGTCTATGATAACTTTTACCGCTGCAACAAACTCATCTTCTTTCGTAACATCGGCTTGAACAACAGCAGCTTTTCCTCCCGCAGCTTCAATTTCTTCTTTGATTTTTAACGCTTCGTTGGCACCACTTCTATAGTTAATCCATACTTTTAACCCGTACGAAGCCAATGTTTTAGCGATTTGTGCACCTATTCCTCTGCTGGCACCTGTAATAAGTACATTCGTTCCTGTAAATGTCATTTTGTTTCCTTTTTAAATTCTGTTTGGAATAATTTTTTGTATTCTATCAAAAATAATGTTTTATAAATCTTTTGCAAGGGTGAACATATTGTTATGATTGTAGGCATAATCCTTACAAACATCGCAAACCGTACCTTGATTTTTATGGATAAACATATTATTGCATTCATCGCATTTGATGTATTCAAATTTGACTAAGAGTTCTGCTTTATCGAACATAAAGGCAATTAAATCAAGATTCTTTTCTTCTTGGATGGCATTATGTTGGCATACTTGATGACAAATATTACATCCGATACATTTCCCGCTTTGAAAATAGATACTCTCTTTTGTTGCACTTTGAAACAGGGCATTCGTAGGACAAAACGTAATACACTCTACACAATTTGTACAACGTTGAAAATCAATTTTTTGATTGTATAAAGGTAAATCTTGAGTTGAGATTTGCGTATTAACAATATCTTCACACACCAGTTTTAAAGAGTTTTTAAACAACGTCACTTTTGCGGGCAATGTTTTTTGTTCTTGTGTGAGTTTTTGACTCACAGAACTGTTTTGCTGAAGCCCATTTTTTGCTTGAACAAGCGTTTTAAACAGATGTCGTCTGCTATTGTTTTGAAGTTCACTCACATGTGGTTTTAAAAACAAAGAATGTTCAACTCCAATGCTTGATAAAAAAAGATTGCTTTGTTTGATTTGTGATTCAATGTAGTCTAAATCTTTTGAAGAATTGTTTTCATCGAATTGCAAAAAGAGATTGCGTTTTGAACGTAAAACCAAAGAGATAAGATGATAAGAATCTAACATACCAAAATGAGGAATATCCATTTTCTCAATGATTTGATTGACCTCTTTTTCTAAAAAGTTAAAAATAAAAGCTGACATATCAAAGGTGGATAAACTCAAACTTTCAGTGGGACAAACTCCTATGCACGCTCCACAAGAGGTACATAACTCTTCAAAAAGTTTAATTTTATTTTTGAATATTCCTAAAGCATTGTAAGAACATCTCTCAAAACAGAGTTGACAATCATTAAACAAGTATTCATTACGTAAACACTTAAGTGCATTGAGTGAAAAAAAATCTTTCGTTTGTAAAAAGTTGATATTTTCCAAACTTATACCCCTCTTTTATTGTCCCAAATACGAATATGTAATCGGTCGGAATAGTTAAAGTTATTTTGTATTGCCATTTGAATAACACTCATGGCATTGTCATTAAGTTCGTCCAGCGTTTCACCTAAAGGCATCATATAAACTTCTACTTTGGGTAGTTGAGCTAAGAGTTCTTGGATTTCACTTTGCGCTTTATTAATAAAGTGTTTATCCATCACAAATTTCAAATACGCAGAAGCTTGATGAATAATCGTTGTGAGTGCTTGGATATTAACCCTTTTTTTCAAAGATTCCCCACTGTTGCTTAGTTTTACGCTGAGTGAAAAAAGGATTTTTTTTTGATAAGGCAGCGTAAAATCGATTGGTATAGAGCCATTACTTTCAATCGTAACATTAAAATCATGGGTAACAAAATATTCTAAAAGCTTTTGAAATTGCTCATTGTTCCAATAAATTAAAGGCTCGCCTCCTGTGATGACAATATCAGGTTTATAGTCTAAAAAAAGTTTTTCTACTTCAACAAGAATCTCTTCATATTTTTCAAAACGCATCCAATGTGGTTTGAAACTGTGATCAACGGAGTAGTACGAATCGCAAGAATATTTCGTTTCTCCTGTAGGTGTTTGATACGCTACATTAAAACCAGAACAGCTCATGTTGCATTTACCCAAACGAATAAATACCGAAGGAGTGCCTACTTTTTTGCCTTCTCCTTGAATCGTTGGACCAAAAATCTCACTGATTTCAAGCATAGACAGTACTTTTACTTTTAGGGGTTTCAAAAAATTCTACGTGAGAGACTTTAACGTCTAAAGGTTCCATCTTTTTGGCAATAATGCCCAATAGCCAAGCTGAAATTTGCTCACTTGTTGGAACAAAATCAACGATAATATACCCCTGATACATTTCATGGAGGTGTAAAGGTTCATTGTGTAAAACAGCAAAATCAACGGTTTTATACCCTTGTGGATGTTCAATTAAATTTTTCTTATCTTTGAAATGAGGCAATAAGGTTTCAAATAGTGGGTCATTGATATCAATAATAAATTTATGATCCAGTGTTTCATCCAAAAATGATTTAAACCAATTGAGGTGTTTAAAATCTGTGACCATACCGTTGTGTAAATTTTGGCTTTCTAAGTGAATGAGTATGGTTCCTTGATGTCCGTGTAAGTGTCTGCACATTAAGCAGCCATCGAGTGAAAACTCTTGATTTAATTCTTGTGACCAAACTCTGTGTCCATAACAAAAATCAAATTGTTTGGTGATTTGCCATTTCATCTATAAAAAAACCCTTTTTTGAAAAAAATTAAGGTTTTAGTATAGTGTAAATTTGCTTGTAAACAGATTTTTTAAAGACATTTAAAGCAATATTTAAATTTCAAATCTTTGCTAAAATTTTGTTTAAACCCAAACGATAAACCTTGTGTGGTGTAATCAACACCGGCTTCACTTTGGCTGATGCTTTTAACTTTAAAGAGATAAATTTCAATATCTTTTTCAAAAGTAAAACTGAATATTTTGTTTAAAACGTTGTCTTTTATAATTAATTTTGAACAACATAATTGCATACGTTCATCCGGTTTTTGATTGTTGATTAAGAGGGCATCATAATTGCTAAAATGCAAATTCCATTCGGCAATATACGATAAATCATCTTCACACGTAGAATGAAGTTCCACGCTTGTCCAAATGCTGTTTTTTGTGAATTCAAATGTTTTTTTAAGTGTCGTAGGAAATTTTGCAGTTTGATAAATTCCTCCTTCTCGTTCCAAATTTAAAGAGTTTTTTGTGTGTGATTTTACGCTAAAAGGTTGATTGGTAAAATCGGAATACTCTTTAAAACTATTGGCTTCAAAAGATTCAAGCGTAAAAGAATTGTCGCTGATATGATCAATGGCAGATTTTTTTAAATACCAATCAACATGAAAATCCAAATCTTCTTGGGTTGTTAAGACATTGTTATGTATGGTCGAAGTCTCTTCTTTAGCAGTTTGAATAGTCTCTTCTTGAACTTCTTTTACAATTTTTTCATGGTAAATTTCTTTGTATCGTGTAAGAGTATTTTGCACATTAAAACAGACATCGCGTAAATCAAGCTCGACAATTTGCCCACCGTTTTTACAATCAATGACAGTTAAGAGTTCGGGTGTAAAAAACTTATACTCATTGTACGAATTTAAATTAATATCAAGCACTTCACTGTGAATGTCTGAGTGTAAAAGATTTTCACATTCTATGATATATTTATACGCATTATCGCGTAAATTGGGCAGATAAATTCCTCCAAAGATACCATGCCATAACACGTCGTTGCATTGGGTTTTGTAGAGAGTTTTTTTATATTTGGCACGGTTGTCATTTTTTCTTGAAAGTTCAAGAGAACGTTTGTGAAGCCAATTGCTCTCTTGGTATTTGAGAAAAAAGTTTTTCCAAATACCCCCTCGAATAAGATACTCTAAGTGTGAATTTTGTTCAACGAGATTTTTATAATCATGGGCTAAATTGGGCAATATTGACCACTCTTGCATCTCATGATACGAAACAGTGGGCAAATAGGCCAGTGAAATGGCATGGTTTTTGGTATAGTATTCATTAAATGTTTGAACCTCAATGGTTTCATCGTCTAACGTTGTTTGGAAAAAATCTCTCAACCAATTTTGTGCATACACTTTTTCATACGTTTTAGGCCACACACCAAATTTTTCTCCGTCATCAAAAATAATGGCAGCATTTTTGCCTTCTTCATTGGCAATTGAATGTAATGTTTCTTGTGTTTTTTCAATGGATGCAAAGGGAATAACATAACGTAACGCTTTGTTAATAGGAAATAACGCGATGGTATTATTGCTGTTTTCACTCATAAAATAGCCATTTAAGTTGTGCATATCATGTCCTGCTGCAATTAAATGGTAGTCATCAACAATAACATATTCAATATGGCATTTTTGTAAATCATCGATAATAGAATCATCCCAAATGCGTTCTGTTAGCCAAAGTCCTTTGGGTTTTTGATTAAAGTTTTTTTCAATAAAACGGCTGAGCATTTTAATTTGTGCCACTCGATCACTGCTTGGAATTGACGCCAAAATGGGTTCATAAAATCCTCCTGTGAAAAATTCAATTTGAGAAGAGATTTCTTGCATTAATGAAAATAAAGAAGGACGATTTTGTTGGATAAATTCAAATAACCAACCACTAAAATGAACGGAACATTTAAATTTTGGAAACTCTTTTAAAAGGGTAAAAAAAGGTTCATACGATTTTTCAATAATTTCATAGACCACATGGTCAAAGTTATCAATGGGTTGGTGACAGTGAATTCCAAAAAGTAAACTTGTTTTCATAATGTAACCTTATTGAATAAAATGACATATTTTAGTGTAAAGCGAATTAAAAATTATACATTTTTATGACATTATTAATAATTTGTAGTAGAATACTATCATAAAGTAGTGATAAAGCCATTACAAAAATGGAAAAATTTGAGACTTAATTGTAATAAAGATAAAGTATAATTTAAGATTTAGCATAATAAAAAATTTGAAAAAGGTAAATCATGGCAATAGCGATTATGACTTCAGGTGGAGATTGTGCAGGAATGAATCCTGCGATTAAGCAGTTTGTGGATTATTGTTACTCTAAAAATATTCAACCTTATTTGATTTATGATGGTCTTGAAGGCTTGATTGACAACACCATTGTAAAAGCCAGCTATGAGGATGTGGCAGGCATCATGCACGAAGGGGGGACTAAAATTCGTTCTTCTCGTTCAAAACGATTTTTTGAGTTAGCGTATCGAGAGCAAGCGTATAATAATTTACAGCAACACGGTATTGATAAAATTGTTGTATTAGGAGGCGATGGTTCATTTCGAGCATTTAACCAATTTTATAAGGATTTTGGGATTAATTTTGTGGGTATCCCTTCAACCATTGATAACGATATTTATGGGACAGATTATTGTTTGGGAGTGGATACGGCTTTAAATATGATTCGAAGTGCCACCGATGCCATTCGTGACACATCGGCATCTTTTAAACGAGCGTGTGTGATTGAAACCATGGGAAGAGATTGTGGATATTTAGCACTAGTAACAGCCATTACGTGTGGGGCTGAGGTATGTATGATCCCTGAATTGGAATATGACTTAGATAAAATTGCCCAACGACTTAAAAAAGAGTTGGATAATGGGCGAAAATATATTGTGTGTGTGGTATCTGAGGGGTGCAAAAAAAATGTCTGTACCAGTACTCAAGAGATTGTCAATTGGCTTGAAAAAGATTTGGGTATTGAGACTCGAGCTACCATTTTAGGTCATGTTCAACGAGGGGGTAATCCCACTGTTTTTGACCGACTCATGGCATCTGAGTTTACGACATTTGCTGTGGATTATTTGCTTGAAAATGAAAAGAGCAACAGTGTTATTGTTTATAAAAACAGTCAATTTGAATTTGTCTCGATTGAGTATGTTAATTCAGGCAAATATGAAATCAAAAAAGAGTTACTTGATTTAGCCAGACGGTTAGTCAATTAAGGGGGATAATATGAAAGCCATAGTACTTGCAGGAGGATTTGGAACGCGAATTCAGCCATTAACCAACTCTGTTCCAAAGCCCATGCTTCCTATTTTAAATCGACCAATGATGGAACATATAATTGTTAAATTACGCGATGAACTGAACATTAAGCACATTGCCGTGATGTTGTTTTTTAAACCTGAAATTATTAAAAATTATTTTAAAGACGGCAGCGATTGGGGCGTTGAAATCACCTATTATTTGCCTGATGATGATTATGGAACAGCAGGTGCTATTGCTTATGCTCGAGATTTTTTAGATGAGACGTTTATTATTGTCAGCGGTGATTTGGTGACCAATTTTGACTTTAAAAAAATTAAAGCCTTTCATGAAAGTAAAAAATCAAAACTGACCATTACACTGACATCAGTAGAAAATCCTTTACAATTTGGGGTAGTTATTGCCAATAAAAAAGGAGAAATTGAGAAATTTCTGGAAAAACCCAGCTGGGGAGAAGTCTTTAGTGATACGATTAATACGGGTATTTATGTCTTAGAACCTGAAATTATGCAACACATTCCCTATGGACAAAATTTTGATTTTGCCAAAGATTTGTTTCCCAAATTGATGCAAGAAAAGATTACGCTTTGGGGGTGTTCGCTTCAGGGATATTGGCGTGATGTAGGAAATCCTGAAAGTTATCGAGAGGTCTATAAAGATATTTTTAGAAATGATGTTTTACTCCAATTTAAAGGGACAAAACAGGTCACATCGACAGCAACGATATATGCTCAAGAAGGGGTTGAAATTGACCCCAAAGTGCGTTTGAAAGGAATCATAGTTTTAGGAAAAAATGTTAAGATTTATGAGGGGGTGACCTTAGAGAATGTTTGCATTGGTGCGTACAGTAAAATCAAAAAACATGTTGAACTTATTGATTGTGTGGTGTGGAATAATGTGAGTATTAATACCAAAACCAAACTCAAAAATGCGGTTATTTGCAACAATAATAGAATTGATGAAGAGGTTAAAGCCTCTTTGGGGGTTATTGTTGCAGAAAATTGTGAAATCAATAAAAAAGTGAGTTTTGAACGCGATGTTGTCATTTGGCCCGATAAAATTATTGATGAAAAATCAGTTGTCAGTCAAAATATTATTTGGGGAGATAAATACAAATCCTCAATTTTTCAAGCAGGACGAGTCATAGGGCGTACCAATATTGAACTCTCTTCTCAAATGGCAGCCAAATTGGCAGAATCGTTTGGTTCTATTTTACCCATTGGAAGCAATGTTTATGTCTCCCGAGATTACCACAAAAGTTCACGAATGCTCAAACGAGCCTTTTTAAGTGGTATGCTCTCAACGGGGGTGAATGTCTTTGATGTGGAAAATGTCTCTTCAAATGTCATGCGACACAGTTTAGCCAATAACGACAAAGTCATAGCGGGTATTCATATACGGCAATCGGTGATTAATGAGAGTGAAACCGAGATGATTTTTTACACCAACGAAGCGTTGCCTATGGATACTAATTTGGCAAAATCCGTGGAGAGAATCTTTTTTTTAGAGAATTTTAGACGTGTTCACTACAATCAAATTGGGGATATTTATGAAAACGATAATATTGTTAAAACGTATGTAGAAGATATCAGTAAACAAATTGATGCTTCAGTATTACAAAATAAACATATTAAAATTGCCACAGATATTATGTTTGGCTCCACTTCCAATATTTACCCTAAAATTATCAATGAATTGGGCATTGAATCAATTATTTTAAACGCCTATAAAGATGATAAGCAACTGCAAAAAATTCCTTCAATAATTCAAAAATCGCACCATGATGTGGGCAAAATTGTAAAATATTTGAATTTGGATTGCGGGTTTTTAATCTATCCCAATGGACAAAAATTGCAAATTGTGTGTGACGATGGAAAATTGTTGGGCGATTATGTGGCACTGTTGGTGATTTTAGAGTTATTGGATAAAACCAGTTCAAAAAAAATCAAAGTCTTTTTACCGGCTTGGGCACCTGATTTTATTGAGTATGCAAATATTGAAATTACTCGAGCCAAATTGGAAAACTTTAAAGGAACCCAGTTAAATGAGTTTGATTTAATTGCCAACACCGATGGACATTATGCCTTTACGCAGTTTGGGTTTACCAGTGATGCTTTGTATGTTAGTTTTAAAGTCTTAGAGTTGTTGAGTAAAAGTGAACTCAAACTCTCAAGCGTGGCACAATCACTGACGCCTTTTTCATTTCGAGGTGAAAATGTTGCATGCAAAAGTACCCAAAAAGGGAAAATGATGCGAAAATTCTTAGAAGAAGCCCAAGATAAAAGACACACAACGGCTGATGGGGTTAAAATTTGGTTGAATAAAAAAGAGTGGATTTTAATGGTACCGGATCAACATCGAGAGTTTTTAAATATCTATATTCAAGCCAAAAATGTAGAGAATGCCAATAAAATTTTTGAGAAATTTTATAAAAAAATAGAAAAGTGGAAAGATGAGTAAGAAACTCTACTTAAGCTTTTTATGGCATATGCACCAACCTTATTATATGGATGAAAGTAATCATAAAATCAGTATGCCGTGGGTTTTTTTGCATTGTTTAAAAGATTATTACGATATGCCTTACTATTTGGAGAAACATAGCAAGATAAAGGCGACATTTAATTTAGTGCCTTCTCTTTTGGTGCAAATTGACGCATACAGCAAAAATGAGTATAAAGATAAATTGCTGGATATTATGCAAAAAGAGGTGGCCTTTTTAAGTGAATATGAAACGGAAAAACTTTTTGAGTATCTTTTTTTGAGCAATTATGAGAATATGATAAAACCGTTAAAAAGGTACGAGGAACTCTATTTAAAATATCAAGCTCATCAAGGGTTTGAAGGCATTTTTATATCTGAAGAGATTTTGGATTTGGAAGTTCTTTTTTTACTCTCGTGGTGCGGTAATTATTTAAGACAGAACAATGCCTTTATTAAAGCTCTTTTATTACAAGAAAAAGAGTATACTCATGCTCAAAAAACAGAGTTGTTTAAAGAGTTGTTTGCCTTTATTTGTACGATTATTCCCTATTATCAATATTTAGAAGCCAAAGGGCAAATTGGTATTTCTACAACACCTTTTTATCATCCCATTTTACCTTTGTTATGGGACAGACAAAGTGCTAAAGATGCCAAAAAAGAGGTTGTATTACCCAATAGCCAAGCGCACTATAAAGAGTTTGCCCAATTGCAAGTTGAAAAAGCATTGAAATATTATGAAAGCGTGTTTGGCAAAAAAGCCACAGGATTTTGGCCCAGTGAAGGCAGTGTGAGTTTAGAAACACTTCAGCTTTTGGCACAAAATAACATTTCGTGGGCGTGCAGCGACGAAGAGATTTTGTACAAAACACTCTTTCAATCCAAGCAAGAGAGTTTGTATTCTCCGTATCGATTAACGCATCAAAATCAAAGCATTGAGCTCTTTTTTAGAGACAAATATTTAAGCGATTTAATTGGCTTTGAATACAATTCAAAAGAGCCTAACAGCGCTGCACAAGATTTCATTTCTCACTTACATACCATTTATTTAAACTCCAAAGCATCGTGTTTAGTCAGTGTGATTTTAGACGGTGAAAATGCGTGGGAATATTATCCTCATAATGCCCAAGATTTTTTTAAGGCGTTGTATGCGCATTTAGAAAAAGAACCGTGGTGCGAAACGCTTTTGTTTGATGAGGTCAAGCAGTGCAAAGCGTTACAATACAAAGAGATAACCCATTTAGCAACGGGAAGTTGGATTAATGCCAATTTTGATATTTGGATTGGAAGCCATGAGAAAAACAGAGCTTGGGAACTGTTGGATATGACCAAAAATAGTTTTGATTTACACAAAGCTCATTTGGATAAAGAGTGCAGAGAAAAGATTGAAAATGAGTTTATGATTGCGTTGGGAAGTGACTGGTTTTGGTGGTATGGCGATGATCATTATACGGTTTTAAAATCAAAATTTGATAAACTCTTTCGTAAACATTTAAAAAATATTTATGGTTTAATGAAAGCCGAGATTCCCATTGAGATTTTAACGCCCATTGTGACAAAAAATCCACTGACTCGTTTTCATATAAAACCCACACAAAAACATAAGCCGCATATTGATGGACGAAAAACCGATTTTTTTGAGTGGTTGTATGCGGGATATGTCGATTTGAAAAAAGATTTTAGTACCATGGATACTTCTTCCTTGATTATTGAAGGATTTTTTTACACTTGTGATGAAGAAGAAAATCTCTATTTTTTGTTTAAAAGTACCAAATTTAAATCAAATTTAGAAAAGAGTTTGTTATGCTTAAAGCTTAATAATGAAAGATTTGAATTTGAACTTCAAAAAGGTGTACAAGAGTTTGATTCGTTTAGTGTAGGTGTTGATGAGTATATTGAAGTTAAAATTAATCACGCAAAACAAAAAAGTGTGGTGGTCTCTTTTGAACTGTTTAGTGAGAATACAAAAATACAATTTGCTCCCATTAATAAAGAGATTATACTCAATTTTGAAGCATGCGATGTTCAACCATGGTATGTATAATTAGGAGAAAGATTGTCAGAGTTTAGATATTGTAAGTTGAGTAAAGAGTGGATTTTATTTGCTCCTGAACGACTGTTACGCCCCAAAGAGTTTTATCATAATGGCAATAAAAAAGATGAAGAAGAAACGTGTCCTTTTGATAGAAATAAAGAGCATTTAACGCCACATGAAATTGCTCGTATTTCTCAAGATGACAATTGGCAATGTCGAGTGGTTCCTAATTTGTACAATGCGTTATCCATTGACATTGAACCTAAAAGTTCCAAAGAGGGTTTTTTTGACACATTTAGTGGTTTTGGAGCGCATGAGGTGTTGATTGAAACCCCTTTTCATGATAAACAAATGTGCGATTATGAGTACAATGAGTTCAATAATTATTTGAATTTATTGCAACAACGAACACAAAATTTACAAAAAGACATCCGACTTGAGTATGTTTCTGTTTTTAAAAATCATGGATACAATGCAGGCGCTTCATTGAGTCATGCCCATACGCAACTTATGGCAATGCCTTTTTTACCCAAAAAGATTCAAGAAGAAATCGAACATAAAAAGCGCTATTATGATGAGCATAAACGCGCACTTTTAGATGATATGGTCTATGAAGAGCTGAGCTTTAAAGACAATATTGTATGTGAAAATGCTGATTTTGTAGCGTATTGTCCTTATGCATCAAGTGTGGCATTTGAAGTTAAAATTGTCAGTAAAAAGAAGTTATCGAGTTTAGTGGAGTTTGAAAGCAAAGATATCTCCTCTTTGAGTGATATGTTGCACGATTTTTTTCAACGATTTAAACGCACCTTAGGGGCGAATGTTGCTTTCAATTTGATTTTTAAAAATGCCCCGTATGTAAATTATGATGAAAAAACCAAAGAGTATTTTCGTTTTAGTATTCAAATATTGCCTCGTTTGTATACCATGGCAGGTTTTGAGCTTGACAGTGGTATGTTAATCAATGTGGTTTTACCTCACGTTGCTGCACAGGCTTACAAGGAGTCGTGATGAACATTTTATTTGCTTCCAGTGAAATTTTCCCCTATGCCAAAAGCGGTGGTTTGGCAGATGTCGCTTATGCTTTGCCCCAAGCTTTAAGAGAGAAGGAAACGGTTTATACGGTTATGCCTTTATATGATATTGTTAATCGCAAAAAGCATAAAATTGTTGATATGGGAATATCATTTTGGTATACATTAAATCATGTTGCTCACCAATTTGACCTCTTTTATAAAGAAGATTGCAAAGAAGATTTGTTTATATACAATCCCATTTTATGTGGACGAACAGGATTGTACCATGACCGATACGGTGAATTCGGAGACAATGCTTTGCGTTTTGGACTCTTTTCCTATGCCATTATTGAAATGATAAACGCCATGAAACTCTCCATTGATGTTTTTCATATCAATGACTGGCAAACTTCTTTGGTGGCATTGTTGGCTAAAACCCACTATCATCTGCCTCAAAAAGTGATTTTGACACTGCATAATTTGGCGTATCAAGGTATTTTTGATAAATCGGTTATGAATGAATTGGCGTTGAATTGGGAAGCGTGTTTTAAATATAATGGCATTGAATATTTTGACAGTGTCAATTTCTTAAAAGCAGGGATTAATTACAGCGATGCCATTACAACGGTGAGTGCCAGTTATGCACAAGAGATACAAACACCACTTTTTGGGTGTGGTTTGGATGAAACGCTTAAATCCAACTCTCACAAACTTATGGGCATAGTAAATGGTATTAGTACAGAAGTATTTAATCCTAAAACCGATGAATATCTTTATAACAATTATGACCAAGAGAGTCTAAAAGATAAAAAAATCAATAAAACAAAACTTCTTAAGCTCTTTAATTTACAAGAGAGTTCCAAAGCTCTTTTTGTTTTTGTGGGACGATTTACTCATCAAAAAGGGGTTGATTTACTGTTAGAGAGTTTACCTATTTTAAAAGATTTTGATGCCAATTTTATTATTTTAGGAGAGGGTGAACCTTATTATAATGAACGCTTTAAACAGGTTCAACATCAATACAGTTCAATTCACATTGAAGTAGGATACAATGAAGAGTTGAGTCGAAAACTGTATGCGGCGGCTGATTTTTTGTTGATGCCTTCAACGTTTGAACCGTGTGGATTAAATCAAATGATTGCCATGCGATATGGGGCAATGCCCATTGTAAGTAAAACGGGAGGATTAAAAGATACCGTATTGGATTTTACGGATATAAACACTCTTGAAAGTTCCAAGGGAGTGGGAATTACTTTTGAAGAGCATAATCTGTTTTGGTTTTTACATGCCATTGGAAAAGCCTTTTCTTTGTATGGAAATAACACAAAATATAAACGCTTAATTCAGCACAATATGAGTATAGATTTTTCATGGAAATCCTCAGCTCAACTCTATTTACAACTTTATAAAGAGGCAAAATGAATCTTTATATTGATTATGGGGGTACACATTTTAGGTATCAAATCAACAATGAAGCCATTCAAACGCTCAAAAGTGAAAATACCCACTTAGTAGAGTTTTTAGATAAGATGATTCCTCAATATGGTATTAAAAAAATTGGTATTTCTTTTGCTGGGCAAGTGTGCGATGGAAAAATTATTTCAGCGCCAAATATTGCACTTGAACACATGGAGATAAAACGATACATTCAAACTCAATATCAGGTGCAATTAGAGATTCAAAATGATTTAAAATGTGCCACATTATTCGAAAGGGCAAACTCTCCTCAGTATAAAAATGCGGTGGTAGTTTACATTGGTACGGGAGTGGGGTGTGGAGTGATGATAAATCACCAACTCATAACTGGGCTGAATAATTTTGCAGGAGAAGTAGGGCATATTCCTTTTAAAGAGACACCTTTTGTGTGTGGATGTGGCAGAAATGATTGTGTGGAGTTAATCTTAGGAGGAAAAGCGTTAAAAAATTGGGGCAACTATTATGGGATAGAAGAGGCATTGTGCAATCTTCAAACATTGAAGACAACTTTTTCAAATCATCGTATCTATGAGAATTTCCAAAAGGGCTTGGAGCATCTTTTTTTTACACTGTTAAACGTGTATGACCCAGAGATTTTTATTTTCGGTGGAGGCATTATGCAAAATAATCCCCAATTAGTCGAGAACTTAGAAGAGTGTTATGGTAAAAGTGCTTTTTATGCAGTACGAAAACCACCTAAAATTGTTTTGAGTTCTTCAACCAATGGCTCTTTAGAAGGAGCAAAAATTTTATTACAATACAAAGGCAATATTTATGAATAACTTACACCCTTATACGATTGATGAAAAATACTCAACCAAAGTGGCATACTTTTCGATGGAGTTTGCGATTCACCAAGCCCTTAAGATTTATTCAGGAGGCTTAGGATTTTTATCGGGTTCTCATATGCGAAGTGCCTATGAACTGAAGCAAAATGTCATCGGAATTGGAATTTTATGGAGTTACGGTTATTATGATCAAGGGCGAGATGAACATCGAAATTTGAAAGTGGATTTCAGACGAAAACGTTACTATTTTTTAGAGGATTTAAATATCTCTGTTACGGTTATGATTAATGCCAAACCCGTTGTGGTCAAAGCCCATTTATTGCCAAGCAATCTTTTTGGAACGGCTCCTGTCATTTTACTTTCAACGGATGTGGAAGAGAATGATTATTTATCACGAACCATTACTCATAAGTTGTATGATTCAAATAATGAAACACGCATTGCTCAAGAGATTGTTTTGGGTATTGGTGGGGTTAAAGTGCTTGAAGCATTGCAGTACCAAGCTGAGGTATTTCATATGAATGAAGGGCATTCTTTACCTTTGGCATTTGAGTTATACCATCAATATCAAGATTTTCAAAAAGTCAAAGAAAAAGTAGTTTTTACAACGCATACTCCTGAATCTGCTGGAAATGAAGAACACAATATTTATTTGTTGCATAAAATGGGCTTTTTTAATGGGGTACCATTAGAGACCATACAATCTTTTTTTGAATTGCCCAATGACCAATTCAGTTTAACCGTTGGGGCATTGAAAATTGCCAAACGAGCCAATGGTGTTTCAAAGATGCACGGAGAAGTTGCCAATGAAATGTGGAAAGATGTTCCTAATCGATGTGAAATTACGTATATTACCAATGCTCAAAATAAAAGTTATTGGACGGATAAAGAGCTGATAAAAGTTCTTTCAGAACATGAAGATTACTCATTAGAAGCTCGAAAAAAACATCTTAAACGGCTCTTGTTTGATGAGATTGCCAATCAAACAGGAAAAATGTTTGACCCAGAGGTTTTAACCATTGTTTGGGCAAGACGATTTGCCGATTATAAACGACCAGGGCTTTTAAAATATGATTTTGAACGATTTGTTAAACTCATTTCCAATACCACCATGCCCGTGCAAATTGTATGGGCAGGGAAACCGTATCCTTTTGATACGGGGGCGATCAATTTGTTCAATGAGATTTTTCACATCGCACGAAATTATAAAAATATTGCCGTATTAGTGGGGTACGAACTGCGTCTTTCTATGATGTTAAAAAAAGGGGCAGACGTGTGGTTAAATACACCAAGAATTACACGAGAAGCCAGTGGTACAAGTGGTATGAGTGCAGCAATGAATGGTGCGATTAATGTTTCTATGCCAGATGGTTGGCATCCAGAATTTTGTCAAGAAGGGGTAAACTCTTTTACTATTCCAGCTGTTGGAAAAGATTTACCTATTGAAGAGCAAGACCGACGTGATAATCAAAGCTTAATGGATATTTTAGAAAACAAGGTTATCCCTGTGTATTACAACGATAAAAAACTTTGGATTGAGATGATGAAAAACTCAATTCAAGGGGTTATTCCTGCCTTTGATTCGGGTCGAATGGCACATGAATATTATCTTAAATTGTATGACTTTCCTAAAAATATCAACGTATGTATGAATCAAGTTTAAAAGGAAGAAGATGGAAACTCAATTAATTGCCCAAAAAAGTTTAGAATGTGAAAATGATTTTTCAAGCAGTTCTCATGCCATCAACAGTATGGGATATGAAAGTGCACAAGAAGAGGAACAAACGTTTGTGATTCCCTCTGCTTATAATCAAAACAGAGTAACCCTTTTAGGTGTCAATCCCACTACCTATTATGTCTATTGGGAGGTACTTCCAGCAACTTTGGCATCCTTTGGGCTTGATTTGCATAAGCAACAACTTCATTTTAGAGTTCAAAGTCTGCAAGGAGATTGTTTGTATACGTTTGAATCACCCTTTGATTTAGGGGAGTATTTTTTGACACTTGAGACAAAAATTCGTGATATTTGTGTCAAAATGGGCTTTTTGAAAGAGAATCAATTTATTGAAATATTAACCTCCAATACCGTACAAACGTTTTCTACTGCCATTAAACTGCCCGATGTCTCCAATGAAGTTTGGTTAGAAAAACACAAGAATTGTTTGAAACTTATTCAAAGTCAATTTGAAAGTATGGCATTGAATGCTTCCTCAACAACCAATATTAAGCAATTTGAAGAGCTTTTTTATACCAATAAAGTACTAAAAAGCAGAATAAATTCAACGAGTTTATTAGGAAAAGTATTATGATTCAAGGGTATTGGATACCAATTTTACACTCACATTTGCCTTTTGTAAAACATCCCAAATATGAAAACTTTTTGGAAGAGCATTGGCTTTTTGAAGCCATTACAGAGTGTTATATTCCTTTATTAAGACGTTTGTATTTAATGGAAAGTGAAAATATTCCTTTTAAACTCACCCTTTCTATCACACCGCCTTTGGCTGAAATGCTTGATGATGCACATTTAATGAATAAATATACAAACTATTTGGATAAAGCCATACAATTAGGACAAAAAGAGGTAATGCGTACGCAAAACAATGAAGAGTACGCTTCCATTGCCCAATTTTACAAAGATTTTTTCAGCCAAACCAAAACTTTTTTTGAAGAGGTATTGCACCACAATGTTTTAAATGGGTATCGCCATTTTTATGATAAAGGGGACATTGAAATTATAACGTGTGGAGCAACACACGGATTTTTACCTTTGTTAAGTGTCAATGAAAAAGCGGTCGAAGTTCAAATTAAAATCGCTGTACAAGCCCACATAAAACATTTTAATAAAGCACCCAAAGGGATTTGGTTGCCTGAGTGTGCCTATTATAAAGGCTTAGATAAACTGCTTCGTCAAAACAACATAGAGTTTTTTATTGCCGATTCTCATGCCTTAATTTATGCTGACCCTACTGCAATCAATGGAGTTTATGCTCCTGTTTATACACCAGAACAAATAGCAGTATTTGGTCGAGATGCTTTTTCATCAAAACAAGTGTGGAGTTCCAAAGAGGGGTATCCCGGAGATTTTAATTATCGAGATTTTTATCGCGATATTGGATATGACTTGGAGTTTGAGTACATTAAACCCTATATCAATCCCGATGGTACACGAGTCTTTACAGGATATAAATATCATAAAATCACCAATCAAAGTGATCATAAAGAGGTGTATAACCCTAAGATTGCTGCATTAAAAACCCAAGAACATGCCAAACATTTTCATACGCAAAGAGAAAAACAAATTGCCCAATTAGCGCCTTTACTTGAACGAACCCCCATGATAGTCTCCCCTTATGACGCGGAACTTTTTGGGCATTGGTGGTTTGAAGGCCCTGAATTTTTATATCAACTCTTTTCGTATATGTACGAAGCCAATGTTATCAAACCCATTACGCCCGTAGAATACTTAAGCATGTATCCTAAAAATCAAGTTGTTGATCCCAGTGCTTCTTCATGGGGAGATAAAGGGTACTATGATGTTTGGCTTAATGGTTCAAATGCTTGGATATATCGTCATTTACACGGTATGGCGGATGCAATGTGCCATTATGCCAACGTGTATGAAACGTGCAATAATAACGAACAAATACGTGTATTAAATCAAATGTTAAGAGAACTGCTTTTAGCACAAAGCAGTGATTGGGCATTTTTAATGACAACTCAAACAGCCACACAATACAGTGTGAATCGAACCAAAGAGCATATTCATAATTTTCATACCCTAAAAGCAATGTTAGATGATAATAAACTAAATTTTGATATACTCACGCAACTTGAATATAAAAATTCGATATTTGATTTTATAGACTACAAGATATTTTTAGGAGAACAGCGCACGTATGATTGAAATATTTAACACCATCAGTAACATTGCAAAAAATTTAGAGAAAAACGTCTTTGTAAATTGCCAAAACTTTATTAAACCAGAGTTGAGCAATGAACAAATTCATCAAAATGTCTACCAATATTGTTCAAACGTTATTGAAAAAGAGTTTAGCTTATCAAAAAGCGTTAAAGCCGTTGTGGGCAAAGACCGAAAAGGTTTAGACGCTAAACGACAACGAACATTTCGAAAAAAAATCAATGAAAATGGAAAATTCTTAATCAGTTATGTGGCAATAGATAATGTCGATTTACTTGATGTTAATTTCTCTTTGGGAACGATTTTTGGGGTCTATTTAAACAATTTTGAAGCCGATTCTTTAAAAGCAGCCATTTATATCACCTATGGACCTACGTTTCAATTAATTTTTGCTTCAAAAGATGAAGGGGTCAAATGTTTTTCATTTGAACACGGAGAGTTTGTTCAAAAAGAGTCTTTAGTGTTAAAAGACAAAGGCAATATTAACTCCCCTGCAGGTGATATGAAAACATACAGCCGTGAACACAAAGAGCTTATACAAAGCTTTTTTGATGAGGGGTATCGGCTTAGAATGAGTGATTCGTTGTGTTTGGATACGCACCAAATTTTGTTTAAGCGAGGAGGAATTTACTCTTCTCCTAAAACACAAAAAGATCCTCATGGAAAGTTAGAAGTTATTTTTGAAGCATTCCCTATGGCATTTATTATTGAAGCCGCACAAGGAAGTGCGATTGATGGGCAAAAACGGATTTTAGACATTAAAAGCCCCACGATACATCAAAAAACCCCAATTTATTTTGGATCAAAAAAAGAGATTGCCAGAGTTTTCAGCAAGCTGAAATAGTAAGTGACGAGTAACAAGTGACAAGAGAATAGTTACTCGTCACTTTTTATAAGCAATTGGATCAACCGCATTAGCCACTTTAAATCCATTGAGTCGCAATCGGCAACTGTCACACACTCCACACGCCTCTTTTTCTTCTTTGTAGCAACTCCATGTATGATGTAAAGGAACATTGAGTTCCAATGATTTTTTGACAATGTCTGATTTCATAAGATGAACCAACGGTGTCTTAATTTCAATGTGTGTGGTCTCTTTTGTTCCTTGATTAATTGCCTCTTCCATTTTTTCAATAAAAGAGTCTGTGCAATCGGGATAACCACTGCTGTCCTCTTCTACGACACCAATAAACAATGCCGTGGCTTCTTCTTTTTCAGCAATGGCTGCAGCAATGGAGAGGAAAATACCATTTCTAAAAGGAACATAGGTAATAGGAACCCCTGGTTTTACCCCATCAACGGGAACATCAATGGTTGAATCGGTTAGGGCACTTGCTCCAATTTGAGTAAAAAAAGGGATATCAATCTCATACTTTTGTTGAACATTTAAATCTTCACAAATCGCTCGAAAGGCTTCAAGCTCTTTTTGTTGGGTTCGTTGTCCGTAGTTAAAATGAACACCAATGAGTTCATAGCCCTCATTTTTTGCGATATATGCACTCAGTGTTGAGTCCATACCTCCACTTAAAATACATAATGCCTTTTTATTCATACGTTAAAAAATCCTTTAATTCATTGTTGAAAAATGCCCAATTTATAGGTAAAATTTTGACCTTTTTATCTTTTTTAAGCTGTTCTACGTTTTCATCTAAAACAATCATACTGTTACAATGCGTTAAAACATTGACCATACCTGGACTTCTTTTGGCTGAAGGTGCAAAATATTCACCATCAAAATAACCTGGAATAATGGTAATACGACCGGCTTTATTTTTTAAGGTTTCGTTGATTTTTCCCACAATAAAATGGGGATAAAACTCCGAAGAACCTTTGAGTTTTTGTAATAAGAGTGTGCCAAAAAGTTCAAAAATCAACCCACATGCCAATGGATTTCCAGGCAGATTTAAAATAAGCGTAGTGTTAATCTTGCCAAAAATGGTGGGTTTTCCGGGTTTGATTAAAATGCCTTCAAAAAGTGTTTCAAAGCCTAAGGCATCAAACGCTTCTTTGGTAAAATCGGCTTCACCTACCGAAACGCCACCTGTGGTGATGATTAAATCAGCACCCAGTGCATTTTGAATACTGATTTTTAAGGATTCAACGGTATCTTGGGCTTGACCAATAAAATCGACATCACAATTAAACTCTTGACATCGTGCAATCAAAGTGGGGGTATTGGAGTTATAAATCTGATATGACTCAATCTTTTCATAATGCAATTTCAACTCTTCCCCTGAAGCAAAAACAACCACTTTGGGTTTTTTATAGACCTTTAAATGGGTGATACCTTGAGAAGCCAGTAGGGTGATTTTGGAGAAATTAATGGTTTGCCCGGTTTGTAGAATAGGTGAGCCCAGTTGTATGTCTTCTCCAATGTAACGTATGTGTTGGTTTTGTTTAATATTTTTGGGCAGGGTTACTTCATTGTCATTGCAAAGCATTGCGTCCTCAAAAGGAATAACAGCCGTACAATTTTCAGGAATTTTAGCTCCCGTCATAATTTTGACGCATTCATTTTCTTTTAAGATGATCTCTTTATCATCGCCTGCAAAAATAGTATCCGTGATACGTAGAGTTTTCCCGGCTTCTTCAAAGCGTGTAGCGTATCCATCCATAGCCGAGTTGTCAAATTTAGGTAAATAGTATTGAGCAAAACAGTTTTGTGCAGCAATCTTGCCTAAAGCATTTTCCAACGGTACAATTTCAAATCCAATTTGAGGAACATTATTAATGATAGTCTCTATAGCGGTATTTAACGTAACAGCCATAATAATCCTTTTTAAGCGTAAAACGGCAAATGAGTATTATGCTTAGTTTCTATTTCAATTTGGTATAATACCAAAATTTTTTAATAAAGAGATAAACACATGGACATAATGCAAGACTCAATTACCACACACATTTACGCAATATTTTTCTTTTTGGCCATTATGTTATTTAATTTATACTCAGTGTATACACAAAAAGAGTTTATGCTTTTAGCCAAACGACTCAAACTGATGACACCTATTTATCATTTGAGCAATGCTATTATTATTTATACAGGAGCAATTATTGCTGCGTATCGACATACTTTTAGTTTTGCGATGGCAATTATGATTGCGGCTTCAATTTTTTTAATGGTGATTGAAATAAAGCGGTATAAAAAACAACGGGTCATTAAATCAACCGATACGGCGTTGCAAGAGGCGTTTTATATCTATGCGAAAAAAATCTATACCATTGAGATTATGGTATTGGTTGTTGTTTATATGATTTCTAAGGTGTTATAATGCAGTTTGTCTATCATGAACAAAGTGGAAACAGTGTATTACACATTGAAGATGAACTCTATAAGTATTTGATAAAAGTCAGAAGGCATACTCTTCAAGAAAGCATTTTTTTTCGAAATCTCAAAGAGAATAATCTCTATGAATACAAAATTGAATCAATTTCTAAAAAGAGTGCGTTATTACATTTGGTGCATCAAGAGACTCAAAGAACAGAAAATGACCAAAATATTCATTTGGCATGGTGTGTGGTCGATACTAAAACCATCGAAAAAGAGCTTCCTTCTTTAAATGAATTGGGTGTAAAAAAAATCTCTTTTGTGTATGCGGATTATTCTCAAAAGAATTTTAAACTCAATTTCGAAAAATACACTAAAATTTTGATTAACTCCTGCCAACAATGTGGACGAAGTTCTTTAATGGAGTTTGAAGTGTTTAAAAGTGTGGATGAGTTTTTAAAGACCTACCCCAAAAGTTTTATGTTTAATTTTAGTTCAACACATTTGGAGGCAAATTTAGGGATTCAAACCATTATAATAGGGTGTGAAGGTGGATTTTCAAAACGAGAAGTTGAATTGTTTGATGCTTCTAAAATCGTTGGAGTAAAGAGTAATTTAATTTTACGCAGTGAAACGGCGGTAACTGTAGTTGCATCAAAATTATTGGTGTAAGCTAACACATAATTAACAATTCTTTTTTATACTTTCAATGAACCAAACAACACATTGTAGATAAATACCCTCCTAAGTTTTATCTATGTATGACTGAAACCATTAAATACCTTTTGGTTTCAGTTTATATCCTCTGTTTTTTTGAGAAGAGATTAAATCCGCACCAACAATTTTTCGAAGATTCCAAATATGATAACGAATGACATCCAATTTTGATTCACTGTTACTTGGATATACATTTTTTTCCAACTCTTCCTTTGATACAAAATCCCCTCTTTTTTTAATTAAATAATCCAAAATATCTAATGTTTTTGTTTCAATTGGAACAAGTATGTTCTTCAAGTATAATTCTTTATTAAAAATATTATAACGTAGTGTTTCAGTCAAAAAAATGGAGTGTTGATATGTTCGATAACTTCGTTTAATCAAGGATTTTATACGTAAAATAAGTTCATCAATGTCAGTTGTTTTATTTAAAAAACCATCGCAACCACTTTTAAAAGATTTGATGGCACTGTTCGGAATTGAAGTTAAAACCAAACGCATGGTTTGATCTTCATATTTATTGAGGATTTTTAGAATTTCATAACCATCTATGTGAGGTACATTAATATCTAAAATGTATAAATCATAGATATGATTAAAAACTTTATCTAAAAACTCTTCACCATTACAGCAAGTATCAATATAAAATCTTTCTTCTTCCAGTAAATCTTTGATGGTTTCTTGGTACAAGAGATCATCTTCAAGAAACAGTATCTTAATACCACGCATAAGGGATTCTCCAATAATAAAAATGCCAAAGAGATTCTCTTTGGCATACGAAAATTGTAATGAGTATTAAAGAATGTTTGCAAATAAAATTGACATTCCCCATCCAAAATAAATCACCATCCATATCACCATAATACCAAGAGTATAATTGCCCAATTTTGTCACTATTATATCTTTTGAACCATCAAAAACTCCTTGGTTTTTACCCACTTTCCAAGCCATGGTCAATAACCAAGCGACACCAACTCCTCCTAAAACTAAAAAGGTCAGTAAGAACATGATAATGGTTGGAATTTCCAAATTAACGGGATATTCATAAATGCTGTATCCCAAATTTGCCATGATATCAAACCGAATCAGTTCTCTCATGGCAGAAATTAATAAAGCCACTACAACTAATACGCCCGTTGTAATATAGCTGTTACTGTTTTTTGCTACCATTAACAATAAAATTACAACACCTACAATAATTGCCAAGGACAAAGGATGGAGTAAATACTCAATTTGTAACATCCAAGCAACAAAACAAAGGGCACTGATAATCAATCCAATGACTCCTATTTTTGTCCCAAGAGAGGCTGTGTATTCAATAAATTTAGGACTAAAATCTTCTTTAGTACTTAAAAATCGACTGTAATTTTGTAAAAATATTCCCACAACAGGAATGGCTAAACTCACCATAAATGCCAATCGAATAAGATCCATATTAAATGTCCAACCACTGTTATCGACAACTCCATTGGGTGCATACATATTCATCCACTCATTGGGCATAATGGAAGTGACGGCAAAATTGTGCATTAACAATCCTGAAAATACCAAAAGAGCAAAAGAGATAATACCAATAAGTTTTCCCCCTCCTTCATCTTTTTTATTGGCATAGTAGTACCAATAATACATGATATAAGCTACGATTAACGCATAAATAAAGATAAATACCCACATACCAGAAAGGGTATTTGCAACATACCAATTGGGGTCATAAATCACTTGAGTAAACAGTAGGGGTGCTACTCCTAATACAATAAGGATTGAGATACTTATTTTCCCTGTTTGAATTAAATGGGGCGTTAACCGTTTCCAATGAGAATCGTGTTTTTGGCTAAAGGTTCCAAAAAGTGATAAACCCATTGTTCCAAGGGCTAATAAAACAAATGCTGCATGTAAAGCCCATGTTAAAACATACAATGCTTGAAATACGACAGGATAAAAAGGTACCCCAGCAGGGTCTCTTAATGCTAATAATACTGATGCGTCCATAATAATTTCTCCTTAATATTTCAATGATGCAAGATATTCAGCTATTGCATCCGTTTCGTGTTCGGGTAATGAAAGAGAAGGCATGTATGACATTCCACCATTGCCAATGGCATATAAAATCGCTTTTACTCCCTCTTTATCCATACCCACTAAGCGATCTTTTAAAGGGCGGTATTTACCACTATTTTCTAAAGAATGACAGTTAGAACATGCCATTTTTGTTAGCAGTTCTCCTGCTTGAAGTTTGTTCTCTTCGGTGATAACTTTTAAATTTTCTGGTACAAAAGGATTGACTTGTAATAGCCCTTTTTCGGCTATAATAGGAAGTTCACTTTTAATATTTTTACCGGGAACATCTCGGCTAATAATTTGATTTGAATAGATATATTGACCAGCAACATACGGTTTTCTCATCGATTCTCTGAGTTTTTCACCTGGCCAAATTCCACCAATTAAGATGACGAAAATCATTACACCAGCAAGAGGAGTACTGATATAATTAGGTTTTATAATGGCTATTAAAAAATAGAGTGAAAATATTATGGTAATAAGAATTCTATTTTGAATCACCTCTTCTTTGGTAATATTAAATACCGCATGAGCATTATCGGGCAGTGTTCCCATATACCACATAAAAAAGAAGAGTACTAAAAAGCCACCCAACATACTGATGTAACCCATTTTTTTAGTCAGTTCATTGGATAATGCTGCATTGTCTTTTTTTATGGCACTTGATATAAGAAGACCAATAACTCCTGAAAGCATAATCATAAAACCAATTCGTAAAAACATATGTGGAAAGGTATTGGTACCAAAAAAGGCATCACTGGCACTTCCTGTAACATAATACGCTTGTGTTCCTGGCCACATCATAAAACTGATGATTCCAATGATAAGTGCCAATGTACCTACCGATGCAAGAGCAAATGAAAAAGTGAGTTTAAGATGTGTTTTCTTGTCAATTTTATCTATAAAATAGACCAAAACAAAGACACCAATAACTTCATAAACAAAAAAGACCCATTCGGTTGCCCATACCCATACAAAATTGTGGATTAAAGCACTAATACCTCTTGGACTTGCAGCAGTTGCGGTGTACCAAATACCTGGTCCTGTGATTGAACCTATGACATAGGAAAAAATCAACAAGAACATACCGTATTTTTTCATATACGGATATAAATCCGATCGATTCTCTTTATACGCTTTGTAAGCCAAAAATGCGAAAAGCATTGCAGCACCAACGGAAGTATGTGATGCTAAGATATGAATGGTACCTGTTATACCCATCATCCAAGCACTTCCGTATTCTGGAAAATCAAACAATGGAAATTGCCCTATAATATCCATGAAGCCTCCTTTTATAAATTAGAGTGCTATTTTAATGCTATTTTGTTAATTATATGTTAGTTAGATTTAGAAAGTTTAATTTAAGAATATAAAGACTAAATGAATTAGTCTTTATATTAAGTATGAAGCTAAAAGAGTTACCAGTTTCTTACAATGGCATGACAGCTTGAACATGCATTTAAGATATCAGAGTACGCATTTGATGCTTTGATGTACGCTTTTTCTTCTAAGTTTAAACTTAAAACATTAACGTCTAAAGCAATTCTTTTAGATACATTTGAAGCGTGATTGGCTAAATGTTTTTTTTCTGCTGGAAGGTATTGTGCAATAAGTTCTTTTTTAGAAAAAAGGGCATTTCCTTCATTAACAAGTTTGGTACCATTTTCAATCAATTTAACATTGTTATTTAAAAATCCTTGTTGAATTTGAGTCATTCCCTCTTCCATCATTGACATTGATTTTTGCATAACATCTTGTGCATTAGCAAGGCTTACGCTTAAAAGACCAGCTGCTAATAGTTTTACTATTTTCATATATTCTCCTCCTGAAGTTAAGAGATATGCTTAGTGCATATCTCTCCATTGTTTAGATTTCCATAACCATGCAAAGATTGCAAAAATAACTAAGTAAATTAAGAATTTTGGTCCTAATGCTTCTCTTTCAGGCTTTTTAGAATCTCCAACTTCTTGCATATATGTTACAACTTGATTTTCAGCTTCTTGCGTTAAACCAACTCTTGGCATAGCAGTCCCTTCTAAATGTTTTTGAGGGTCGTTGATAAATTCATGTAAATATGAAGTACTTCGACTTCTGATATATTGAGATAAATCAGGTGGAATTTTCCCCATATATGATTTTATATTTTCAACAGGCGTAAATGCTGCCATAGTGCCATTTTGCATGTCACCGTATTTAATACCATGACATCGTTGACACGCATCTGTAAATACCTCTTTATTGCTCATAGTTTCAGGGGCAATTGATTGTAAATACGCCACCATATCAGCAATTTCTTGTGCTTCCATCCAACCATATCCTGGCATTGGGTGAACTCGACCGTCTTCAAATTTATGACCTACTTTTGAAGCGGCTGCAGGGTCTTTAATAAACGCGGCTAAATAATCGGCATTGTATATTTTCCCTGCACTTCCTAAATCTGGCGGTACAACACCGTATGCTGCAGCGCTGCTAGCATCGTCCATTATTTGTGGAAAACCTTGTGACTCAATTGAGTGACACGCAGTACAATTGGCTTGAACCAATGTTGCACCGTTTTCAACATTACCTTGAGTTCCTTTTAAACCATCAACATCTTTGAAAGTATAATCAGGTGCATCAACGTGTGGGTGCATTTGAGAGTGTGCGAAAGGTTCAACACCCCAGTAAGTAATCAAAGTTAATACGACTACTACGGCTAATATTTTTAATTCTTTCATTATTCACCTCTCTTTTTAGCATCTGATTTAGATACAAATGGTAATGCAACAAATATTAAAATAAATGCTAATGCAGCTACAAATCCAATGTATGCATTTGTACCTGTTGGAGGCAATTTACCCCAAATGGTTAATACAATTAAGTCAATCATTAAAATCCAGAACCAAATAAAGAATTTAGGTCTTCTGTGCGCAGGTAAGATTTTTGGATCTCTGTCTAACCAAGGTAATACTAAGAAAATAGCATTGGCAAAACCAAATGCAGCTAATCCAATATCAAAGGCTTTAATAGGACCAACATCAAAGAAGAAACCTCTTAATACTTCATATGACCATAAGAAATACCACTCTGGGTAGATGTGTGCAGGTGTAACCATGTTATCTGCTGGATCAAAGTTTACGGGATCCATTGCAAAGTTATAATGGAAGAATACCAAATAGAAATAGAAAATTAAGAAGATTCCCAGTACCGCTAAATCTTTAGAGATAAATACTGGCCAAAAAGGAATCACTTGAGACTCTTTTTTGTTTCCACTTAAGTATTTTTCAGCTTCAGCATCGAAATCAACTTCATCAGAATCTTGGTTATTAACGTGTGGAATTCTTAATGTATAGAAGTGTAATCCAATAAGACCCATGATAACAATGGGTAATAAGAATACGTGTAACATAAAGAATCGTGTTAATGTCGCATCAGCAACGTTAAAATCCCCTCTGATCCATACAACAAGTGCATCACCAATAACAGGTACTCCACCAAAAAGATTGGTAATAACCATAGCTGCCCAATAAGACATTTGTCCCCAAGGTAACATATATCCAGAGAATCCAGCTGCACTGAATGTCATAAATAATAACATACCAGAAATCCAAATCATCTCTCGACCTTGTTTATAAGAACCGTAATAAATTCCTGTAAACATGTGGATATAAATGATTAAGAAAATTACCGATGCCGCAACTCCATGCATATGTCTAAAGAGCCAACCAAAAGCCACTTCTTGCATAATTGTATAGTTTACAGAATCAAATGCTAAATTCACATCGGGTTTGTAATACATCATTAAGAAAATTCCAGAAATAACTAAAATACCAAAAGTTGTTGCTAGAAGAACACCCATTGCCCATAAAAAGTTAATATTTTTTGGAATCCAATACTCTGTCATCATAACTTTGTTAAGAACAGTAGTATTTAATCGTTGATCTAACCACTCTCCTACAGAGTTTGCTTTTTCAATTTTTGCCATAGTTCCCTCCTAAGCTTGTGCTGTTAAAAATTCAGCAATTTTTTTGTATTCAGGACCTTCGTTACCTAAAACGATTGTGGTTCCGTTTACTTCAAAAGGAGGCAAATCTAAAGGTCTTGGAGGAGGTCCGAATGTTTGTTTTCCACTTGCATCAAACTCCCCACCATGACATGCGCATTTCCATACATCTTTTTTCCACGCAGGAATACAACCTAAGTGAGTACAAAGACCAATGGCAACAGTAAATCTGTCATCACCAACTACTAAATCCCTATCCGAATTCTCCATATCAGCCGTTTTTTTAAGAACAAAAATTGGCTTTCCTCTCCATGTAAATGTTTCTGGGCTACCTGCTTTTAAAGGAGCTAAATCAATTGTTGTAAATCCACCAGCTAATACGCTTGGAAGCGGATCCCAGGCTTGTTTCATACCAACAAGAGAAGCAGCACCACCTACTGCGGCAACAGCAGCAAATGAGTAACCGAGAAAATCCCGTCTATTTGTATTGTTAGACATTTATCTCTTCCTTATTTTAAAATAAAATCTACACATTATATTTTATTTTTACTTAAAAAATTATGACTTTAGTCAAGATAAGAAATGATTATAATTAAAGTGAGTAAAAATTACACTATTGAGAGGGTAAGAATTATCAAGAAGTGGCTCTCTTCTTGATAATTAAGGGCTTAGTTTTGAATAAAATTTATAATCTCTTTTTCAATATTTTCTTTATTGATTACATTTTTGTGTATAACTGTTGAACCAAATAAGTCTTGTACACTTTTTGTTATTTTAGTGTCACATATTTGGGCAATTTCTTGAAGAGCTTCTTTATCGTGATAACGTTCTTGATTTTGTTTAATCGCATTTAACACCGTTGGAGAAAACTTAGTCCATTCTGCTGTTGAGTACATAACGGCTTTTAATGGTTTTGTTTTTAATGTTTCATACGCTTTTAAACACGTTGCTGTATGTGGGTCCATTAAATAATTATTATTCATGTATTCTTTGATTTTATCTAATCCATAGGCATCATTTGAATAAACGGCACTGAAGATGGATTGGATTTTTGATTTTTCATCTTGAGTCAGAGTGAAAATCTGTTTTTCATTTAAATCATCCATCAGTTCTTTGGTGCGTACTGCCCCAAAGAGGTCAAACAAGACTCGCTCGATATTGGATGATTTTAAAATATCCATCGCAGGAGATTTGGTTAAAATCAACTCTTTGCCTCGAATATCATAAACACCGTCATTAATCCATTGCGTTAAAATATTGTTTTCATTGGAAGCAATTAAAATTTTCTCAATAGGAATACCCATTTTTTGAGCATAATAACCGCCTAAAGCGTTACCAAAGTTTCCACTGGGAACGATAAGATAAATTTTTTCACCTAAAGTGATTTCACCTTGTTTTAACAGTTCAATATAGGAGTGAATATGATAAACAATTTGAAAAATGATTCGTCCAAAATTAACAGAATTTGCCGCACTGAGCTTAATGCCATGCTTGTTTAACTCTTCTTTAAATGTAACAGAACTTAACAGATTTTTTAACGCCGCTTGAGCATCGTCAAAATTTCCATGAATACCAATGACTTTTAAATTTTTTCCATCTTCGCAGACCATTTGAAGTCGTTGTACATCGCTTGTTCCACCACTGGGATACAAACACGCCACTTTGATGCCCTCTTTGTTTTTAAAGGTATTAAGTGCAGCAGGTCCAGTATCTCCCGATGTGGCAGCAAGTATGAGATAATTCTCTTTTTGTTTTTTTGCCAAATAAGCCAAAATAGAACCAAAAGGTTGCAATGCCATATCTTTAAAGGCGCGAGTAGGTCCATGATATTGCTCTTGAACAAATAAATCCTCTTTGAGTTTAACCACGGGGCAGGGGTCATTGGGATTATCAAAGGCATCGTACAAATCAACAGCAGTTTGAATGGCTTGATCCTCTATATCAATTTCAAATCGTTTGAGCAAATCAAATGCCAACGCTTTATAAGAAGAGGTTAAATGTGTTTGTACAAAATCCAATCCCAAATGGGGCAATTCTTTGGGAACATAAAGTCCCCCAAATGAAGCACTGGGATTTAAAATGGCTTGTGAAAAAGTGACTTCAAGAGCGTTTTTGCCATCATTTCCTCGAGTTTCTATAAAATTCATACTGTTATTCCTTATATCTCATCGTTTAATAATTTTTCCATATCAATACCATTGTTGGGATTGTCTTTTCGCACAAATTGTGTTCCAATACCATCGCTGGTAAAAAGCTCTAATAAAATAGAGTGTTCAACGCGTCCATCAATAATATGCGCTTTATTCACACCGCCATAAATGGCCTCCAAACATGAATCCACTTTGGGAATCATCCCGCCACTGATGGTGCCATCTTTTTTATACGCTTCAACCATATCTTTATCAAGTGAATTAATCAGATTTTTCTCTTTGTCTAATACGCCTACAATATCGGTTAAGAAAAGCACTTTTTGCGCACCTATGGCACCTGCAATTTTTGAGGCTGCTTCATCGGCATTGATATTAAAACCAGGGTGATTAGGTTCAGCACTGTCAGCAATAGGAGCAATAACAGGCACAAACCCTTCTTTGATGAGATTATTAATCATTTTGGCATTGACTTTTGTCACCACACCTGTGTAACCAAATTTGCCGTCATCTTTGGGTTGGGCTTCAATAATAGAAGAGTCTTTCCCTGAAATCCCAATCGCTTTGGCACCATGATGGTTTAATAAAGAGGTAATATTTTTATTGATTTCACCGCTGAGTACCATTTCAACGACACGCATACTCTCTCCACACGTGACTCGATGACCATCGACAAACTCTGAATGAATTTCAAGCTTTCCTAGTAGTTCTGAAATTCTTGCTCCTCCGCCATGAACAATCACCGGTTTAATCCCCACTAAACATAACAAAGCAATATCTTGTGCAAATTTCTCTTTCAAATCCGGACTCGTTTGCGCAGAACCCCCATATTTAATCACAATGGTTTTGCCATAAAACTTTTTAATATAAGGAATGGCATCAAGAAGTGTTTGAACAGTACTGTGTTTTTTTTGCATTAATTTATGCCTTTATTTTAAATAATGGGCAATTATACTCAAAAAAATCTTTTTATTTTATAATAGGTTTTTATATTGATTGCTATCAATGTAATTTCATAGAAAAAGCGTGTAAGATAACAAAAATTAAATAGGAGTTCATATGAGTTTACTGCCCAATGATGCCAAAAAGATTGAAGTTGCGGGTGCAACACTGGATTTTTTTCAATATGAAAAAGAGAATATTACGTATTTCTTTTTTGATTCTTCCATGACAGGACCACCCGAACCTATGGTAAATGCAATGGCTGGATTACGTCTTTTGGATGCAAAAAATAAAAAATTGGTGATGCTTAATCATAAAACACCCGGAGGATTGTTTGCCAAAATTGGTGAAAATTTTGATTTTGAAATTCAAGAATTAGAAGATGGACGCTCACTTGTAACCTTTGGTTTTAAAGAGGGTGCCAGTTTAAATGCCGATTTAAATCAGACAAGTTGCGGTTAATCCCACTTAAGACAACCTATGTTTAACATATCCAAAGAGTTCGCTCCTCCTTTTAAATTGATTGTTCCTTATTTTATTATGGGAGTGATTTTTTATGCCCTTTGTATGGGAACCCTTTTTTTATTTGATGGGTCTATGTTGAGTTATGAATATATTTCCATCAAGGCTTGGGTACATCTGTTTTTATTGGGATTTGTGATTTTTATTATTGTTGGAGCGATGGCACAACTTATTCCTGTTGTACTGGAAATTGGACATTATAGCGTTGAGTTATTTTATATTATTTTTCCCATTTTAACGCTGGGATTGGTATTGTTATTAAGTGGATTTGTTATAGACAGCACTATTTTGCCCTATGGTGGAAGCTTTGTTTTTGTCGGATTTGCTCTTTATTTAATCAATTTATTTATGACACTTAAGCGAGTAAAGAAGTTTACTTTGGTGGTTAAAAGTGTGATAATAGCCAATCTTTTTTTAGCCATAGGATTGATTTTGGGCATTATGATGGCATTAAACTATGCAGGGATGATTCATATTGAGATTTCGCTATTTTTAAAAGCTCATGTTTATTTGCTTATTTGCGGATATATTACGCTTACGGTTATGGGGATTTCACTCATACTTGTACCCATGTTTGGATTATCACACGGATTCAATGACCAAAGTATTGTTTTAGCCATTTATTTACTAAGCAGTTCGGTGCTTATTGTTGTGGTAGCTTCTTTTTTCAAACTCGCTTTTTTTGAGTATTTTGGTTATTTTATTACGGTGGTAGCATATCTTTTATACGTCTATCAAATGGCAATTATTTACAAAAACAGAGCCAGAAAAGAGAGTGATATTTGGTCAAAATCAATGATCTTTGCGTTTATTTGCTTGGTTTTTTCACTCTTTTTTATCGTAGCATACTTTATCAAACCCAACCAAGCGTATCTTTTGGTGTCGGGGTTTCTGTTTTTTGTGGGATTTTTGGGCTTTATTATCACGGCACATTTGTATAAGATTGTTCCTTTTTTGGTTTGGTTTCATCGTTTTTCACCCTTAGTTGGAAAACAAAAAGTGCCCATGATGGCAGATATGGTACCTAAGAAAAGTGCCCATTTTCAATTTGTTTTTACAAGTGTAGGAACACTTTTTTGTACGCTATCTTTGCTGTTTAGTCAAGATGTGTTATTAAAAGCAGGGGCTTCTTTTTTAGTCATTGGTATGATGTATTTAATAGGAAGTTTGTATTATATGTTGAATTTTAAAGGAAAATAAAATGGTAACAAAAGAAGAGATATTTAAAGAATTAGAAACAGTTATTGACCCAGAAGTAGGGTTTAATTTGGTCGAAATGGGATTAATTTACGATGCCGTTTGCAATGAAAAAGGCGAAGCCAAAGTGACCATGACGCTTTCAACCCAAGCGTGTCCGTTGCACCAAATGATTGTACAATGGGTTGAACTAGCCGCGTTAAAAGTCAAAGGGGTAGAAAGCTGTGAAGTAGAGTTGGTGTGGGAACCCGCTTGGAATATCACCATGGCAGAAGAGCATGTAAAAAAGGCGTTGATGGGTGGTTGATAAACATCTCAAAAGAGATGTTTATTTAGTATTTTTCATCGATATTACTGTTTTTGAGTAACTCTTTGTTAAATAATACCACTTTGTTTCTTCCTGAATGTTTGGCATCATACAGTGAAATATCGGCATATTTGACACACTCCCAAAAGTTTTCGGTGTGAGTTGGGAATAATGATGCTCCAATACTGATGGTTTTACTAAAAGAGATGTTATTTTTAGTGATTTGTTTTTGTGAAAATGCCACTCGAATTTTTTCAGCAATTTGAACCACATACTCCTCTTCACAGTGATACAATAAAATCATAAACTCTTCTCCTCCATAACGTACAGCTATATCGGAGCTTCTGATATTTTCTTTTAGCGTTTGAGCGATAACTTTAATGGCTTCATCTCCCACATCATGTCCATAGGTATCATTGACCATTTTAAAGTAGTCAATGTCAATCATTAAAATACCGTATTTGATGTTATTTCGTTTGGATTGAGCAACGATGGTTTGTACGGATTCTTCTAAGAATTTTCGATTAAACAGACCGGTTAATCCATCGGTTCGGGCAGATTTTTCTAAAATGTGCATCAATTTTTTGGTCACAATTTCAGGTTTTGCTGTGTTGATATAATCATCAATAATAGGAATTTGCTCACGTAATTGATTTAACGCCTCTTTGTCCTTAGCTGTCATGGTAATAATGATATCTAAGTCATGTGAAATTGTGTATGGAATACATAAATACTCTACATCTTTGACCTTTAATTTATCACAAATCTCATCAAATTGACAAGAGTTAGTAATGGTATTGGTGCGATTGGCTCGACAACACTCATGGGGATTACAGTGTAAATCTTTTTCACAAATGACTTTTATTTCATTGGTGATTTTATCGGCTTCTAAAATATTAAAGTGTTCAATATGCAGTTTGTGTTCAAGTACATAAGAAATTCGTTTATAAATATCTTCTATTTTTTCATCGTGTTCAATGGTTTTTCGAAATTTATACACACACGATAGATTTGCCACGGCATCGTTGACATTAATAAGAGGATCTTGTGAGACGGTACTTTTTTTAGATAAAAAGACGGAAATCTCTTTTTCAATGTTGTTCAGGGTATTTTCTAATTTATCCAAAAAGCTGTTAATCCATTGAGAGACTTCTTCTCCCTCTTTGGAGTGATTTTTTTCCAATCGTGTGGAGTATTCTCCTTTGTGTGCACGTTTCATTACACTTTTTATGGAGTCAAAAAGAGTCAAAAAGGGGTTTAAAACTTTGTTAATGATATATAAAATTAAAAGCGTTAAAATCAAAGCAATAATAGCGGTATTGCCCACGGTATTGATACCCACTTGTTTGACATCATCCATGGTCATAGAAATAGAAATCGCACCTAAAACATCGCCTTCTTTTGAAGTATGACACTCAATGCAATTAATGGCCCCTTTGGATGAACTGATATAAGGAATCGTAATTCTAAAATTACTTGCTCCAAATAAGTTTTCGTTGACCACTTTTTGCTCTGTGGCAGTTTCTAAGACTTTTTGATCAATTTCATCGCGTAACTCTTCATTGTTTAATCCTTTTCCGTATTGTTCAATAACCGCAGGTGAACGTACCAACCAAATATCATCTATATCTTCAAGTGTTCCAATTTGTTCTAAAAAGATTTTTCGATTGTCCATTACCCCGTTGACCATATGAGAAGTTAAGGAGTGTTTGACCACTTCAGCAACAATTTTTGCTTTGCTTTCTATGCTGGTTAAACCATAATTTCTGAAGTTGTATATGACATTGGAAATAAGTAAAACAAAAAGAAACGACATAATAGCGATGAGTAAAAGAGATATTTTTTTGCTGGTGTCCAACTTGGCTCCTTTAAATTAGGTTAGAGTATTAAAGTATAATAATAATCTAAAAAATATATAATCTAGTATTATAAAAGTAACACTTATAAAAAGAGCTTAAACAAAATTGTAACTTTGGCATAAACAAGTGTAAATCAATAATAATGTAAAATCCCATATGAAAAAATATTTAGCCCTAAAAGCCAGTGCAGGAAGTGGAAAAACTTTTGCCTTGACCGTACGATATATCTCTTTACTGCTGCTTGATGCTAATCCCAATGAGATATTGACATTAACCTTTACCAATAAAGCCGCCAATGAAATGAGTGAACGAATCTATCACACATTGGTACACTTAGGTGAAGATGAAGCCTATTTAGAGGCGATTATGATTCAATCTCAACTTTTAAAAGAGGAGATTTTAAATAAAAAGAGTCAATTAATTCATCGTTTTGTTCATTCCGAAATCTCTATTTTTACCTTAGATAAATTTATCAATAAAATTTTACGAGAATTTTGTGGTTATGTAGGTTTAAGTGATGATTTTACTATTAAACAAGACAATGTCGATGAGTTGAGTTTAAAATTTTTGGAATCTCTTGATGCCAAAGAGTTTGACCGTTTTGTAGAATTTTTTTTATATGAAAATAAAAAATTCAATTCGGTTTTTGATCTTTTTAAACTCTTAATTGAAAAAAATGAACGATTTGAACCTCTTGAAATCAATCAAAGTTTAATTGCCCTACAAGAAGAAGAGATTTTAACCATCGCATTGAAAATTAAAGAGTTTGTTCTAAATGCACCACAAGCTTCTTCTTCTGCTTTGAAAAGTGTCGAGTTTAGTGATTTTGAAACACTTCTTTCAAAAGGTAAAACGTGGCTGATCAAAGAGCGAGCGGCTGATTTTTCCTATTTTAAAAAAATTGCCAATGAGACATTAGAAGAGTATTTTGCCCGCATTAAACTGGAATTAAAACGCTACTATAAATTGCGTTCAAACTTCTCTTTAAACAATTTATTGAAATTATTTTTAACCTTTGAGCATTTTAGAAATCATTATATTAAAACCAAAAATTATTTGGAGTTTAATGATATTTCAAATCTGGTCTATTTGTTGTTGCAAGAAAAAATCGACAAAGAGTTTTTGTATTTTAGACTCGATAGCCAATATACCCATTTGTTGATTGATGAATTTCAAGACACATCGCTGTTACAATATAAAATCTTAGAACCCATAATTGAAGAGATAACCTCAGGATTTGGTACGCAATTTAAGACATTTTTTTATGTGGGTGATACCAAGCAATCGATTTATCGATTTCGAGGAGGCAAACGTGAACTTTTTGATTATGTGGCAAAAAGCTATCCTTCAATTGAAGTTGAAGCGTTGCACACAAATTATCGAAGCGCACAACATATTGTTGAGTTTGTCAATACCGTTTTTCTTAAATTGCCAACGTATGAATATTATGAACAAAAGTACCGAAAACCCAATGGATTTGTTCAAGTTATTGAAGATGAATTTGAAGAAGAAAACAGATTTTCAACTATTTTGCATACGGTTAATAGCTTGTTGCAACAAGGAGTTCATCCCAATGATATTGCAATCTTAACCTATACCAATGACGATGTTTTGAATGTGTACACCTATTTACAAGAAGAGTTACCGCACATTAAAATATCCACAGAAATGACGTCAAAATTGATTAATCAAGCCAATGTTAAAGCCGTGATTAATGCGATTAAATATCTCTATTTTCAAGAAGAAATTTACAAAAGCAATTGCAACGCGTTAATGGGAAACCGTTTGAACACGCCTTTGCCATTAAAAGAGGAGTGGCTGTATTTTAAAATTCCTCATTTGATTAAACAAATTGCACAAACATTAACTTTGATGGATGAAAATGTTATGAGTTTAATTGAAGTTTCCTCTTCTTATTTGCATATTGTTGATTTTATATATGAAATCAATTTTTTAGAAGCCTCTATACAAAATAAAGCACAATTGGGGATTCAAATATTGACGATATTTAAATCCAAAGGTTTAGAGTTTGAAACGGTTATTTTGCTTGACCGTATAAAACGAAAAAACAGTGATAAATCGTCATTGTTATTTGAGTACGATGCCATTGATTTAAAAAATATTTACTATAAAACGCCCAATTTGGAAAATTTTGATGAAGCGTATTATAACGCTTTACAAAAAGAGAAAGCCTTGAGTGTAGAAGATGAAATCAATATTTTGTATGTGGCATTAACCCGAGCAAAGAGTAATTTGTTGGTTATAAAAAAAGTTAAAAATTCTGTATTTGATTGTTTGAATCTGACGCCTTTATGTATTGGAACTATAACGATTCAACAAAGAGAGTATGTTGTTGCAAAACAAGTAAAAGCCATTGAGTATACACCACTTAATTTGGGCAAACAAGAGCAAAAAATTGTGCAATCAAAAGAGGAGAACAGCTACTCTTTACATGCCAAATATTTTGGATTGGCAACGCACTATTGTTTAGAAATGATGAAAGCCTTTGATGAAAAGAGTTTAACCTTTGCCCTTGATTTATCAAAAAGTCGATATAACACCTATTTAAGTGCCAGTGATTTTGAAGATATGAAACAAAGAATTTTGCGATTAATTTATCACATCCCATTTCAAGAGATTCTTCATCAAACCACATGGGTCAAAGAACAAGCGCTGATGTATAAAAATGAGATACGAATCATAGATTTATTGGTGTACGATGCAAATAAGTGTTATATTTTTGATTATAAAACCACACAAGAAGAGTTAAATGAACATATCTTTCAAGTGCAACACTATAAAAAAGCCATTAAAGCCATATTGCCAAAGCAAGAAGTTTTAGGGTATATTATCTATTTAAAACAAGAAGAGCTCTTTATAAAAGAGGTATAGCTTCGTGAACAAAATATCGAATAGAAGCAAACCCTTTGGCTTTGGCTTTTCGTATTTTTTTAATCTCTTCCTCGTTGATAATCCCACCCAATGCAATAATATCAATATCATAAAGCATGGTGGCCTCTTTTAACAAATCAATGCCTTTGGCTTGTCCTTTATTGGGGGTATCAAAAATGGGAGAAAAGGTTACGGCATTGGCATGTAAGTTTTGAGCTTTTTTGATTTCATCAAAACTGTGGCAAGAGATAATTACAAAAAGATTTTGAGCTTTGGCTTCTAAGATTTTATCAAACTGCAAAGAGGTCAGATGAACGCCAGTAGCTCCAAGCTTAGAGGCCAATTCATAATCAGAGTTAAGTAAAATTGTCTCCACTGCAAAATCTTCACACGTTTGAACAAAAATTTTTGCCAACTCTTCAAAATTACTGGATGTTTTATCTCTAAAACACGCCATATTAACTTTAGTGGCGTCAAGTGCTTTAATGAGTTTTTCTCTGAATCGTTTGGGGTCGTTGGTGTAGTATTTTGGATCAGTAATTAAGTACGATACAAATTCATTCTCCACAAAAAATCCTTTTAAAGTTGATCGGTTATTTTATACTAAGTTGGTTTGAATTAGGGTAAAAGAGATAAAAAAAGGGAGTAAAGCAATACTTTACTCCCTTTGAGATAATGTAAAATTATTTACGTTTTTAGTGATGATCCTCTTCTGCCATCATAACAGAACCTGCGATATACACATAGGTTAAGATAGAGAAAATAAAGGCTTGTAAGAAACCAAATGCAGTTAATAAAAAGAAACCTGGAAGTGGTAATAACCAAGGCACTAACATTAAAAGAACCATTAAGAACATATCATCTCCTCGAATTGATCCAAAAAGTCGAAATGACAATGAAATAATTCTTGAAATGTGAGAAATGATTTCAATAGGGAACATTAAAGGAGCAAGAACTGGCATTGGTCCCATGAAATGTTTGAAATAATTAACAAATCCATTTAATTTAATCCCAACATAGTTATAGTAAATAAATACGATTAATGCTAATGATAACGTAAAGTTGATGTTACTTGTAGGCGCTTCAAATCCTGGAATAACTCCAATCATGTTGCTTATAAAAATAACAATAGCCAAGGTTCCAATTAACGGTAAATATCGTCGTGCATTTTTCTCACCCATAGTATCTGCACCCATAGCAATAATTCCACCGATGAATGTTTCCATAACGTTTTGTGAACCTGTTGGTACCAGTTGCATTTTTCTTGTAGCCGCTCTGCTAATCATAAACACAATCGCAATTACTAAAATAAAGTGCGATAATATAATCCATTCTTGTCCGTGCCCACCAATGGCACCTAAGAACGTAAATAATCTACCTTCCATTCTCTTCCTTTTATATTTTTTTATTAATTATTAAGTTACAAGTTGAAATGATATACAAACTTTGCTTATATTTCTTTGAATTTATATCCATTTAAGCTTAGTTGTTCCCTTATGTTACATTGATGTGCTTCCCCTTTGGTTTCAAGGGCTATCGTAACATTGGCCTCACCAAAATCGAGCTTGACCGAATTTCTGTCATAATCAATTTGCACAATATTGGCATCGCACTCTTGAAAAATTGTTGTTAAGTTTTTCAATGAACCGGGTTTGTCAATAAGTGTAACGATTAAATTCATTTTTCGGTTTGATTTGACCAACCCTTTTTCAATAATCAAAGAAAGCATCGTAACATCAATGTTTCCACCGCTTAAAATGGCAACGACCTTTTTGTTTTTAAAGTCAAACTTCTTGTGCATAATTGCTGCAACAGATACCGCACCCGCACCTTCGACGACCAATTTTTGTTTCTCTAATAAAAACAAAATGGCATTGGCGGTTTCATTGTCGCTGACTTCAACAATTTTGTCCACATATTCCATCACATAATTAAGCATTTTAGGCGTAACATCTCTTACAGCAATTCCATCGGCAATGGTTTTAACGGCAACCGAATCAATCGCTTTTTTGGCTTCATAGGATTCTAACATGGCTCTTGCACCACTTGCAACAACCCCAATAATTTTAATGTTGGGATTGAGTGTTTTTGCTGCAATTGCTGTTCCACTGATTAATCCCCCTCCACCAATGGGGACCACTAAAATATCAAAATCATTCATCTCTTCTAAAATATCTAAAGCAATGGTTCCTTGCCCTGCAATGACTTCATTGTCTGCAAAAGGATGCACAAAAACTTTATTGTTCTCTTGGGTATATTTCATCGCTGCAGCGTAGGCTTCGTCGTAGTTTTCGCCTTTTAAGACAACATTGGCATGATACGCTTGAACCCCTCGAACTTTTGTTAAAGGAGTAGCTTCTGGCATAAAAATGGTGGCATCACAACCAAAATGAAGTGCTGAAAAAGCCAAGCCTTGTGCATGGTTTCCTGCACTTGCTGCTACCACTCCTGCTTCTCTTTGCTCTTGAGTTAAGGAAGCCACTTTGTTAAAAGCGCCTCGAATTTTAAAGCTCCCCGTAATTTGTAAATTCTCTTTTTTTAAATAAATTTGGGCTTGAACTTCTTTGCTTAAATTGGGAGCAAAGGTTAACGGGGTGTTTTGAATAATCTCATTGAGATTGGCTTTGGCTTTTTTGATGTCATTTAGGGTTATCATGCTATTTTTTCTCATTTTTATTTTTCGTATACTAGCTAAAAATAGGTTGTATCATAATTAAACAGTTAGGATACAGCTATTTTTAGCTTAAAGTGATATTACTTCTCCTTTTTTACAATTTTTACGGCTTCAACCATATTTTTTAAACTCTGTTTTACTTCATCCCATTTTCTGGTTTTTAATCCGCAATCGGGATTAATCCATAATTGCTCTTTGGGTAAAACTTCAATCAAGGCATTAATTTGCTCGACCATCTCTTGAACACTGGGAACTCGTGGGCTATGAATATCATAAATACCCGGACCGATTTCTTGTTTATACGCCACTTTTTGAAATATTTTTAAAAGAGTATTCCCACTGCGTGCGGTTTCAATGGAGATAACATCAGCATCCATGGCTTCAATGGTTTTAATAATGTCATTAAATTCACTGTAACACATGTGAGTATGAATTTGAGTAGTGGCTTTGGCACAACTTATGCTTAATTTAAAACTTTCAACTGCCCAATCTTCATAGGCTTTGATGTTTTTCTTTCGTAAAGGATACCCTTCTTTAAAGGCGGCTTCATCGACTTGAATCATGTTGATTCCTGCTTTTTGCAAATCATTGACCTCTTTATTGATGGCCAAAGCAATTTGTTTTGCGACCTCATTTTTAGGCATATCATCTCGGACAAATGACCAATTGAGAATGGTTACTGGCCCTGTAAGCATCCCTTTCATCACTTTTTTTGTTTTGCTTTGAGCATAGCTTATCCACTTAACGGTCATAGGATTTGGTCGAGAAACATCGCCATAAATTAAAGGAGGTTTAACGCATCTGCTTCCATACGATTGAACCCAAGCATTTGCAGTAAAAGCAAATCCATCCATTAATTCACCAAAATACTCAACCATATCATTTCGTTCAGGTTCTCCATGTACTAATACATCCAATCCAATTTCATCTTGAAATGCCACACACTCATCAATATAGTTTTTAATCTCAGTTTCATAAACCTCTTGTGAAATAAGATTGGCTTTATAGTTTTTTCGGGTTTCTCTGAGTTTGGGTGTTTGAGGAAATGAACCAATCGTTGTTGTCGTGAGAGCATCATAGTTGAAAAACTCTCTTTGTGCTTTAATTCGGTCTTCAAATTTATCCGCTCTTTCAAAGAGTCTTAGATGAGTAATCTCCTCTTGAACATCTTTGTTATGGATTTTTGAAGATACTTTTCTTTGTTGGTTATTTTCGCTGTTTTTTTTGATATCCGCACGCTCTTCTAAGGTTAACTCTAAATCAAAGAACTCTTTTGAAATTAGGTTTAACTCTTTTAATTTTTCAGAGGCAAAAGATAACCAAGATTTAATTTCAGTATCAAGAGTCATTTCATAACTTAGGGTAAAAGGGACATGTAAAAGAGAACAAGAGGTTCCTACAATAATATTGCTTTTTAAAATCACGCTTGAGATATGCTCAAGCAGAGCCAATTTATCTTTTAAATTACTTTTCCAGACATTTCTTCCATCAATGACTCCGGCGATTAAAACTTTGTTTGAATTTTTAATAATCTCTAAAGACTCAAGGTTTTTATTTCCATGAACAAAATCCAATCCTAAAGCCCAAATAGGAGTATTTACCAAGATTTTAGTGGCTTCATTGGAGTGCTCAAAATAGGTTGTTACAACAATTTTTACATTGGAAGCAACATTACTAAGGGCGTCATAAACGGGTTTTAATAACGATAACACTTTGGGCTCTAAATCTTTTACAAACAAAGGCTCATCAAACTGAACAATGACTTCATTATTCAGTTGAGATATCTCTTTTAAAAGTTGCTTATAGACATCAACAATATCATTGATGTGCATAAATACATCACTGTTATCAACACTTCTTGATAGCCCTAAATAGGTGATAGGTCCAATTAAATTGATTTTTGTTGTGATATTTAATGCTTGTGCCTCTTTATACTCTTCGATGACTTTCTTAGAATTTAAAGCAAATTGAGTATCTTTGGAAATTTCAGGAACGATATAGTGGTAATTGGTGTTAAACCATTTGGTCATCTCCATAGCCACACACGTTTCATTGCCTCTTGCCATAGTAAAATACAACTCTTCGTCTTTTAAGTGTTGAAATCTTTTAGGAATAGCACCAAGAAGAATCGTCGTATCGAGCATATTGTCATAATAAGAAAAATCATTGGAAGCAATAAAATCAATGTTTGCCTCTTTTTGATACGTCCAATGCCGTTTTTTAAGTTGATGCGCTATAAATTTAACTTCATGAAAATCGCACTGTTTTGCCCAATAGCTTTCCAAAACTTTTTTAAGTTCTCTTTTTTCTCCCATTCTTGGAAATCCAATTACATAATTTTTTTGCATAATTAATCCTTTTGATATATTTGTTTAATGTTGTTAATGAGATTAATTAGACAATAGGAGGATGAACACCCGTTCTTCTAAATGCGAAAAAGGTATCATAATACGGACATCGAGGAATAAATTTAAAGAGGCTAATGGCTAAAGCGGTTTTTCGTTTAAACAAACCATCACAATGACAAGGTTTCTTGTTTTGTAACAAACAAAACAGAAGAGTATCTTGTAAAGAGGGAGGAGATTCTTCCTCTTTTTCTTCTTCTAAAGAAGAGAGAGTTTTTGTATGTAAATGGTGGCTTAAAGAGGTTATGGTACCGTGTAATTTTGGGGCAACACTGTGTGCTTGAATGGAACAAAGAGAAAAATATTTTTTGCCAAAACCCTTGAGTAATTTCACTGTTTACCTTTATTTATTGTTGGTACATAAAACAGAAGTGTAAGTTATAAATGCTTAATTACAAATAAAGGGTACCTCTAAAATTAAATATGGTATCATTCCATAAAAAAGGAGAGTATATTTTGTTCATCAAAATATACAAGAAGACGTTTGAAATTTACATTTGTAACCTTGTTTCCCAATTTAATTGAACCCTATTTTCAAGACTCAATTCTTAAACGAGCCATAGAATCAAAGTTTATTGAGTATGAGTTTTATAATCCCAGAGACTATACGTTAAATAAACATAAAAAAGTGGATAAAGAGATGATAGGAGGAGGAGCGGGAATGCTGTTAACTCCCCAGCCTTTATTTGATTGTTTGGATGCGGTAAAGAAAAGTAATCCCGATGCTTATATTATTTTTCCTTTGGCTGCGGCTAAAGCTTTTAAGCAAAATGATGCTAAAAGACTCTCACGGAAAAAAAATATTGTTTTTGTCAGTGGTCGGTATGAAGGAATTGACGAAAGAGTCATTGAAAAATATGCCGATGAAGTTTTTTGTATCGGTGAATACATTTTGACAGGGGGAGAATTACCCTCAACAGTCATGGCAGATGCCATTGCTCGAAATGTTGAAAATGTGCTTGGAAATGCCGATTCTTTAGAGGTTGAGAGCTTTGAAAACAACCTTTTAGAAGCCCCATCATTTACGAAACCAGAAATTTTTGAAAATTTAAGTGTGGTTAAAGAATTCTTAAAGGGAAATCATAGTAAAATTTCCGACTTAAAATTCCAGATGTCCATTTGCAAAACAAAATATTATAGACCCAGTAAGGAAAAACGATGAAAAACAGATATATAGCGAGCTTTGAAGCAGCACAATTAGCTTCTAAAGAGATCCCTCAATTTAAAGCAGGAGATACTTTAAAACTTGGTGTTGAAATCAAAGAAGGTAACAAAACAAGAGTTCAAGCATTTGAAGGTGTTGTGATTGCCAGACACGGTGAAGGTACAGGTGCGACTTTTACTATTCGAAAAATTGGTGCCAACAATGTTGGTGTTGAGAGAATTTTCCCATTATACTCTGACTCTTTAAAAGAGATGACAGTATTAAGAAAAGGTCGAGTAAGAAGAGCTAAACTTCACTACTTAAGAGGATTAACTGGTAAAAAAGCCAAAATTAAAGAGCTTAGAAAGTAAGTTTTTTATATCAAGGCTTTGTGCCTTGATGCTTCTTTGACCTCGATGTCAAACCCACACAAAACACTCATACACACCGCTTTAATTTACGAAGCACGTCCACTGATTCAAACACTTAAACTGACACAAAATACATTATTGCCGAAAATTTATGAAAATGATATGTATATTCTTGTTGTATCGGGTATAGGAAAAAACAACACCACTGAAAGTTTAGAGACACTTTTTAAAAAACAGGCATTTAAAAGAGCCGTTAATATTGGTATTGCAGGTTGCAAAGAGGAAGAAATTCCAATAGGAACACTTTTTTGTACCAATCAACAACTAAAAACGGTACCTAAAGCAACAATTACCTGTGTAACAGAACCTTTAGATGCTAAGAGTTCACTTTCAAGTTTGTTAGTCGACATGGAATCGGATGCTTTTTTAGAGGTTTGTACAAAGTACCTGCCTCAAAATGAGTGTTTTGTTTTTAAAGTTGTGTCAGATTATTGCAACAGTGTTATTCCTAAAAAAAGTTTTGTCATAGACCTGATACAAAAACAAATAAAAACAATCAAAGAGTTCCTGTGAATCCCTATACAAAAAAATTTCAAGAGAGTATTACTAAAACTAATTTTACTCATTTACCTCAAAGTACTCAAACTTTTATTGAACAAAAAGCCCATGAATATCAATTTTCTTTTCAAGAACTCAAGCAACTTATTGATTTTGCCATTGATTTTAAACTTTGGCATGAAAAAGATATCAGTGAACTTTTTTTAGAGGAATACCCTAACAAAAAAACAGCATTTAATCATATCCGCAATATTTGGCAAGAGTTAAAAGCCCAACCCAATACTTATAAAGACTTTACGCCTGATTTGTATAAACACGATATCCGAAAGTTTAGCTTTGAAACGTATGAGAGCAACAAAGCTGCTTTAGGAGCATGTCCTGTTGCCAGTCCCAATACCCGTTGTTGCAATTTATTGACTTTAGATGCGGTGCAGTCTTGTGGATTTGATTGTTCGTATTGTTCGATTCAATCGTTTTACAATCAAAATAAAATTGGTTTTGATAAAAACTTTAAAGAAAATTTGAAAAGTTTGGAGTTGGATCCCAATGAAATTTACCATATTGGTACAGGACAAAGTTCAGATTCGTTGATGTGGGGAAATAAAGAGGGGGTTTTAGATGCTTTATTTGAATTTGCAGCAGCTCATCCCAATGTGATTTTAGAGTTTAAAACCAAATCTAATAACATCAACTATTTTTTAGAAAATGATGTGCCTAAAAATATCATTTGTACGTGGTCTTTAAATACACCCACCATCTGTGAAAATGAAGAGCATTTAACGGCTTCGTTAGAAGAACGTATTAATGCTGCTAAAAAAGTCAGTGAAAAAGGCGTACTGATTGGTTTTCACTTTCATCCTATCGTTCAGTATGAAAACTACTTAGCAGAATATGAAGCCGTGTACAAACAACTTATCAATACTTTTGAGGCTACAAAAGTGGTTTTGGTTTCTTTTGGAACCTTAACTTTTATCAAACCCGTTATTCAAAAAATACGTACAAGAAATTTTAAAAGTAAGATTTTACAAATGCCCTTTGCAGATGCCAATGGGAAATTTTCGTATTCATTAAAAACCAAAAAAGAGATGTTTAAACATGCCTATGAAACGTTTAAACCTTGGCACAAAGAGGTCTATTTTTATTTATGTATGGAAGATGAAAGCCTATGGAAAGAGGTGTTTGGCTATGAATATTCAAGCAATAATCAAATGGAAGAGTTTATGAAAAATGCGTATATGGATAAAATAATTAATCTGTCACGTAAAACAAATATTAGTGAATAAGTGTTCAAAAATCAATTTTTTTATGTTATTATTTGGTGATAAATAGGTTTTAGGATATAAATGAGATTGAAATTCGAAGTTGTTAAGAATATTTTTCAAAAAAATATCTTACGTTGTTATGTTGTTATTGTTTTTTTATTGATTGTATCGAGTTATTTTACGGGAAAAAAGATTTTGATGCCTTTTTTTTATAATCATATGATCAATATGGCTATTTATGAAAATCAAAAAATATCCGAACACATTTTTATGCACGAGAGCATTAAAGAAGCCAATATCTCTTTAAATGAAGAGTTGGCGATGCTTAAAGACAACTTTAAACTCCTAAAAATAAAATTTTTCGATGCCCAAGGTGTGGTAAGAGCTTCAACTGATTTGAATGATATTGGCAAACAAAATACCGAAAAGTATTTTATCAATAATGTTAAAAAAGGGGAAGTCTTTTTTAAGATTATTCAAAAAGGGTCGTTAAGCCTAGAAAAAGAGTACATACCCAAAGATGTAGCAGAGATTTATTTCCCTCAATTTATTGATGGAAAGTTTCACAGTGTGATTGAAATCTATTATGACATTACCCATATTAGCGGTGAATTTAATACCATTATTAAAAAAATTGATTCAATCTATTTTGCCGCAGTAGGTGTTTTTATTCTTTTCTTCTCTTTTATATTATATCGATTAAGCGTGGCAGATTTAAATCGAAAACGCAATGAAGATGAAATCATACAACTCAATGAAACCCTGCAAGAAAAAGTAAGAAAACGCACCTTTCAACTGCTTAAAAAGAATAAAGAACTTAAAAAATTAGCCAATTTTGATTCACTAACAGGCCTTTACAATCGAGGATTTTTGTTGAATTTGGCATCAAAATATTTTGATATTGCCAAACGCAATAACACCTCTTTGTTTATTATCTCTTTTGATTTAGACCATTTTAAACACATCAATGACAGTTATGGTCATGCCATGGGCGATGATGTGTTAAAAGCGTTTACACAAACCGTAACACCTTTTATGAGAAACAGCGATTTGTTTGGACGTGTGGGAGGAGAAGAGTTTGTGGCGTGTATTCAAAATGTCAAAGAAGAAGGGGCACTGTTATTAGCACAAAAGATTTGTAAAGCCATTGAAAAGGCAACTTTTGTTTTTAATGATATTACCATTCATCTGACGGTCAGTATTGGAATTGCAAAATTAACCAATGAAAAAAATATTGATGAATTAATAGAAAAGTCAGACAAAGCAATGTACCAAGCCAAAGAAGCGGGGCGAAACCAAGTCTGCTCCTACAAAGAAGCCTAAAGCAGTAAAATGATAGAATAATCTCTTTAAATTTAAAACAAAGAGTTCAAATAATGTTGCATGAAATAGTGGATTTTATTGTCAAAACAGTCGGTGATTTGGGGTATGTTGGAATATTTTTGATGATGTTTTTAGAGAGTTCTTTTTTCCCTTTCCCTTCTGAAGTGGTGATGATTCCCGCAGGATATTTAGCCTACAAAGGTGAAATGAATCTCTTTTTTGCGGTCTTTGCTGGTATTGCAGGCAGTTTAGCGGGGGCTGTTTTTAACTACTTTTTAGCCATGCGTTTTGGTAGAGTGTTTATCCAACGTTATGGGAAATATGTCTTGTTTAAAGAAGAGAGTCTTCAAAAAATGGAAGAGTTTTTTGCCAAACATGGGCATATCTCAACTTTTAGTGGACGACTTATTCCTGCGGTTCGTCAATACATCTCACTGCCAGCAGGATTGGCTAAAATGAATTTATTTAAATTCTCACTTTATACGAGCTTGGGTGCGGGTATTTGGGTGTTGATTTTAGCACTATTGGGGTATTTTATTGGACACAATCAAGAGCTTATCAGTGAATATTTGCGTGTGATTATTATTTCTATTTTAGTGCTTTTAGCGATAATGGTATTGTTGTATATGAGGCTAAAACTCAAAAAAAATATTTTTCCTACCAATAAAGAAAGAAAAAAGAGATAGTATGAAAGCATTAGTCACAGGATACAGTTCCGGTATTGGAAAAGCCATTTGTGAATGTTTAAGCCAAAATGGGTATGAAATTTTGACTTTAAAGACCCGTTTGCAAAACTCTGTTGAACTTGAAAAAGAAGTCAAAGAATTGTTAAAAACACAAGATATCAATGTCTTAATCAATTGTGCAGGTGTAGGTATTTTTCAACCGCATGAAGAAATCAGTGTGACGAAAATAAAAGAACTCGTTGATGTAAACTTAACCGCACCACTGATTTTAAGCAGTTTGTGTTTGCGAAGTTTGAAAAAAACCAAAGGGCATATTATCAACATCTCTTCGGTTGAAGCCACCAAACACTCAAAGTTTTCAGCGCTTTATACGGCAACCAAAAGTGGATTAAGAGATTTTAGTTTATGTTTGTTTGAAGAGTTGCGAAAAGCCGATGTGAAAGTTACTAGTATCAATCCTGATTTAACCCAAACCAATTTTTTTGATGAACTGCAATTTGAGCCAAGTGAAAATGAAAAGACTTATCTCTTAGCAGAGGATATTGCAAAAGCGGTCTTAGATATTTTAAACTTTAATGGTGTTGTAACGGATATTACTTTACAGCCACAGAGATTTCAGATTAATAAAAAATAAAAAGCCATCTTTTTGCAAATCTCTGCGTTGAAGATTAAAATTTAATCGGTCACATACTTTAGTATGCTCTCTCATAAATTTTAACCTTCGCCTTGACCTTTACAAAAATATGACTTTTATATTTCTCTCCAAATATTGATTGTAGTATAGTCATAATATTTAAGTTCTCGTTTTCCGTCAAGTCGACTTTCTAAATATGCAAAGTCACTGATTTTGCTTAGAGATTTTAAACCAATATAAATAGTTTGGATTTGACTTTTTACAATTGCATCAATAATATGTTCATCGTTATTCTTTAACATTGTTCCAAATATAATTAAAGTAGTCTGTTGAGTAGTTGATTTGTTTTTATATTTTTCAGGAATAGTTTTTAAAGTTTTATAAGAAGAGTTAAGATAAGAGTTATGAATAATTTTTGCTAATTTCTGATTTGTAGTACCTTCTGAAATAAAAATTGGATAAATAGACTTTTCCAAATTTTCTAAAGTTTGTTCTTTTAAAGCTTTTTGAGTTCTACTATATGTATTTTTTATTATTTCATGTTTATTATCAAAAATATGGAGTGCTCCATGAAGGTAATGTATAGTTTGATAATAATTAGAATTGTCATTTTTGAAAACAACATAATCATTTTGCGTTTCAGTTCCAATATTTCCAAAACCATCAGAAATGTTCAATCTAGCTTCGGAATCATTTTTAAAAAAATCGTTATCTTTTAACTCCTTATATCGCATCGTTGTCCAAAATAGTAATAAATCATAATTAAGTGTGAATATAGTATCAAACTTTTTTATGAAATTTATACAAGATAAATATTCCTCTTCTAATATTTCTGTAGGCAATTCAGGATGATTATTAGTAATAACTTTGACTAAATGCTTCTTTAGTGATTTGGCATCTGATGTCATTGTTGTTTGTGTTGAATTACTATCTTCATTGTAATATTTTAGAACTTGTGATGATGATTCTAATAGTCTAACAATTTTCTCAAAATCACTTGTACCAAATTCAAGAAACAATTTATATATAGGTGAATTCTTTTTGATAAGTGGTTCTTCCCCTTCTGTAGCACTTTCTAATAAATTCTTAAAAGAAAATCTTTCTTTTTTATATGCCATACTAAAGCCATTTCCAAGTAAAAGGTACCTTCTACTTTTCTCCGTTTGTTTCATTACATCATCAAAAGTTAAAAATTGTATTTCCAAAGATATTCCTAATTTTCTTTAATTATAATATTTTTGTAATATAAAAATATATTATCATTATTTATAAATTACTAAATAGCAGGATATGAATATCAATAAGTCCTTTTAATTGATATAAAAAAAGGACTATTCTAAGAAGATTTTTAAATAATCGGTCGATTATATCGTATAAAATACAAACTTGGTACGGCAAGTCCAAAACTAATGGCACCTAAAATAGAAATTGACTTAAGCCCATTTTCTATAAATGAAGCGATAAGTTCAGGGGTGACTCCGTGTGAGTTCATATCCACTAAGCTTATCATTGCAGTAAATGCAAATGTTCCAGGGATGAGTGGAATGATTGAAGCAACCGTATAAATCGGCCTTGGTACAATATATTTTCTCGACCAATATACGGCAATCGTACCTATGAGCAAAGAAGCTAAAAAAGTTGCCAATTCTATAGGCATATGCAAATCCAATAAAGCCAAACGAGACGTATAGGCAATAGCACCACCTAAGGCACAAAATTTTAATGCGTGTTTGGGTACGTTAAAAACCATACCAAACCCCACAGCAGGTATGGCTGAAAAAAGGGCACTTAAAACATAATGTAAAATGATTTCATTCATTTACCACCCCTTTATATTTAAAATTGACATGGCAAAAATAATTCCCATAGACGTAGCTAAAGTTAAAAGTGTGGCTTGAAGCCATCGCCCCCAACCCATACTCAAATACCCTTTTACAGCATCTAAAAATGAGTTAATAAAAGGAAACCCAGGAACAAGCAATAAAACACTTGCTGAGAGTGCAATACTTGGAGTGGAACTGATATTGGACACATAAGATAAACTGGCAATGATGGTGGCTACAAATGCGGTAATGGCAAAAACCAATAAAGAGATAAATTTATGTTTCGCCAGTTCTTGTCGCACAAACATCGCTCCACTTGAAGCTAAAAAAGTGATCACAAAAGCAACCCAATCAGCCCCTCGTAAATACGCAAAAGAAGCACACGAAATGCCTACCATAAAGACAACCAACCAACGGTTATAATAGTTGGGTTGAATATTTTTAAGGCGTTCCATAACGGTTTGTACATCAACTTTCTTTTTTTCCAATTCAATGCAAAGACGTTGTACGTCAAATACAATCGACATATTGATGGGTTTATGGTGTGCCATTCGAGTGGTTGTGACGGATTGATTGTGTGTTAATGTCGTTAATACAATGGCAGAAGGAATAAGTGACATCTCAACGGAATCCACACCCAAGGCAGCTCCCATTCTTTGGGAAGTTTGTTCGATGAGTTTGCTCTCTGCTCCAAATTCAAGCATCATAACAGCTGCTTTTATAATGGCTCGAGTAATATGTGTTTGTTCGTCATAGCTAATGGTGTTCATAACACCCTTTCAAAATAGAGTTTTAGGGTTTAAAAACCGCATTATATCAAAATTTAAAATGAAAAACTATTCATAGTTTTGTTATAATTTTCAAAACACTTAAAAGAAGATACCATGACCTTTATAAAAACATACTGGAACAAACTTTTTATTCTGAGTATTTCAATTATTGCCTTGATATTGGCATTTGGTTTTATTTTAGATACTCAAGGCAAAGAGCTTATTGATAAAGCGTTTACTCAAGCCATCATTGTCTTTGGAAGTGCTAAAGCGCTTAATGCCGTCATCTCTTTGGCTCAAGGTACGGAGCTGGATTTACCTTTTTTAACCGTAGCCATAGGGCAAGTGCTTGACCCTATCAATGATTTGGTGGAGCAATTTTCATTGATAATGTTAGCCAGTATGACCTCTTTGGGGATTCAAAAAATTTTATTGGGGTTCGTTACCAATGGATGGTTTAACCTGCTTTTAGCATTGAATTTAATCATTTTAAATCTTTGGATGTTTATTCGATTTAAAAACGATGCCAATATTCGAACACTGTTTTTTAAAATCACTGTGGTGTTAGTTTTTTTACGATTTGCTGTTCCTTTGATGGGGTATGTCAATGAAATAGCGTATGAACACTTTGTTAAACCTCAATATAATATCGAACAACTCAATGAAAATATTATTGGAGTAAAAGAGGAAGTCAGTAAAGTCACCCATGAAACGATTAAACAAAAAGAAGAACAATCGTTTTTAAGTAAAGTAACGGAAAAATTTGATTCAAACTATTATGCCCAAAAAATTGAAGAGTATAAAAAAGCAGCCGATAACTCCAGTGAATATATTGTGGATTTGATTGTGGTATTTATTTTTCAAACCATTGTCTTGCCGTTGGTTTTTTTAATGATTTTGTACTATTTTGTTAAAGGCATTTTTAATATTGGAAGAAATAAGGAGTTAAAGTAATGAATTGGAAAAACACCTACGCTGCGATTTATCGAGCCAAAAAAGAGGCTTTGAAACCTGTAAAATATTTAGATGAAATAACGTTAGAAGATTTAGTGGGCATAGAAAAACAAAAAGAGGAAATCGTAGAAAATACGCAACGTTTTTTAGACGGCTTACCTGCAAATAATGTTTTGCTTTGGGGTGCCAGAGGTACAGGGAAATCATCGTTGATTAAAGCGATTTTAAATGAGTACAAACACAAAGGGTTGCGTTTGATTGAGATTGATCGTGATGATTTGGACGATTTAATCGAAATTGCCGATGAGATTCGAGAATTGCCGTATCGATTTATTATTTTTTGCGATGACTTGTCTTTTGAAGAGGGTGAAAAAGGGTATAAAGGGCTAAAACGTATTTTAGAAGGCTCGGTTGAGAAAAGCCCCGAAAATATCAAAATCTATGCCACTTCTAATCGACGTCATCTCATTACAGAGTACCAAAGCGACAACAATGGTACAAAAATAGGAAGCAACGGAGAAATTCACTACAGTGATTCAGTCGAAGAAAAAATCTCTTTGAGTGACCGTTTTGGATTGTGGTTGGGATTTTATCACGGAAGCCAACAAGAGTACTTAAATGTCGTCGACAGCTATTTTAAAAATTATGACGGTGATAAAGAAGCGTTGTATAAACAAGCCTTGCAATTTGCCCAAAGACGCGCCAGTAAAAGTGCCAGAACGGCCAAACAGTTTTATAACAGTATTACAAAGGAGAGTTTGTGAGTGTGTATGTTATTGGACAAATTACCATTAAAAACAGTCAAAAATGGGAAGAGTATAAAGCCCAAGTGCCTCAAACCTTAGAAAGTTTTAACGCCAGTGTCGTTTTACGAGGCAATGCAGTAGAAAGTTTAGATGGCAGTGATGCGTATACCGATATTGTGGTTTTAGAGTTTGATACATTGGCTGAAGCAAAAAAGTGGTACTCAAGCAGCCGTTACCAAACACTTATCCCTTTACGAAAAGAAGCTGCAAATGTGGTATTAAAAATATATGAAGCGATGAAATGATACACGTCAATAAGGGTAATGGTATTAAATGCTACAATCACGTAATTAAAAGAAAAGGTCAAGTATGAATAAACATATTGCAGAAGTTTTATATGTCAAAGTAGGGCAAGTTAAGACCACTTCTTTAGAAAACAGTGCCAGAAAAGAGTTGGTTACAGGGATGAAAAAACATCCTGTAGCGCATGCGTATTTAACAAAAACAGGCTTTAGCAGTGATGCACAAGCCGATTTAGAACATCATGGCGGTGAAAATAAAGCTCTGTTTAGTATCGATACTCATACTTACCAAACAATTAATACGCTGTGTCAAACGGATTTTGCGTATGATGAGGTCGCTCATTTTGGTGAAAATCTTATCATTTCTAATATTACGCAAGAAGATATTTGCGTAGGCGATATTTATAATATTGGTGAAGCAGTAGTTCAAGTCACACAACCAAGGCAACCATGTTGGAAGTTAAGTGCGAGTACCAAGGTTAAAAAGATGACGGCAGTTATTTTTCAACATGGACTGACTGGGTGGTATTGTAAAGTTTTACACGAAGGAAATATTGCTCAAAATGATACGATGACGTTACATAAAAGAAGTTATCCTCATTTAACGATTGCCCTTTTAAATCAACTCATTATCAATCCTTTACTAAACGAAGAAGTTACGCTTGAAGCATTGTTTTGTGAAGAGTTGGGAAAACCGTTTAAAGAGTCGTTGCAAAAACGGTATGACTCTAAAGGAAATGATGAGCAGTTTGCATATCAAGAGTAGGGGTTAAGTTGGTTCATAGGTAATAGCAATGTCAAAACCATCAACTATAAACCATTAAGCCAAACTTACCACTCAAACTGAAACGTCGTATGCACGATTTTGTATTTCTCTTTTAAATCATGATTGAGATGATGTAAAATATCTTCGTATTCTTCAATATGATTCTTATCAATTTTAACATGAGCCGTCATATTGTACATATCTTGTGTGATTTCCCAAATATGTACGTCGTGTAACTCAATGACTCTGGCATCTTTTTCGATAAAAGTTTTGACCTCTTTTAAATTTACAGGTGAACTTTCCATAAGGGTGTTGGTTGAACTTTTTAAAATACCCATTGCCCATTTTCCAATGACAGCAGCAACTAAAAGAGCCAATATAATATCGATAAAATACCATGAGGTAAAGTAAATCACAATATACCCAAGAATAATCGCAACCGAAGAGAGTGCATCGCTTAGCATATGCACAAAAGCCGATTTTAAATTGATATTGTTTTTATCTCCTTGCATTAAAATGACACCCGTAATAACATTGACCACCAAACCAATAATGGCAACTATCATTGCTGTTTTGATGTCGATTTGCGATGGATTTAAAAATCGTTCAACGGCTTCATATACAATCCATAAAATGGATAAAACAATAGTAATACCATTGATAAACGCTGCTAGGACCTCCGCTCGATAGTAGCCAAAGGTTTTCTCTAAAGGAGCTTGTTTACTGGCAATAACTATGGCAACAAGTGAAATAATCAAAGCAAATGAGTGAGTAAACATATGAATGGCATCGGAAACAAGGGCTAAAGAGTTGGATAAAAAGCCATAAAAGAACTCTAAAAACATCGTGACAAGTGTAATTGCCAATGCCCATTTGAGGACTTTTTTATCTGTTCCTCTGTGGTCGTGTGAGTGAGTATGCGAATGTTCACTCTTATGATGTGAACAACTGTGACCATGCACATGAGGATGGTCATGGGGATGATTCTCTTCTAAAAAAGGTTTATGTTCATTTAATCCAAATTTACACGTTTCCATAGGTTTCCTTTATTTTCCATAGACTTTGATAATTTCAAGTAAATTATCAATTTGAGCTTCTGCTTCAGAACTTGAACCATTTTTGATATTTTCTATCATATGTCCTTTGGCATAATGCTCAATATATGAGCTGATCATACCACTAACAGCACCTTTAATCGCGGTTAATTGTCGTATGGTTTCATACGGGTCATCTTCCAATTTAAATTTTTCATCGTTAAACTTTTGTTTTAAAGAGTGTACTTGCCCATGAATTCTGCTGATTCTATTTTGAAGTTTTTTTCTCTCTACATCACAACAATATGCCATAGCTATTCCTTTAATATAGTATACCCCGTATGGTATATAATATAAACTTAATCTTTATTGAAATGATAATTGTTATTGTAATTAAGTTGCAACTAAGTTGCAAAAGTTATAATTTTAAATTATAGTGCAACTTAGTTGCATTATAATAAAATAGAATACAGAGGAAGCCATGAAATACAAAAAAATAAGCCAGTTTATTCCTTGGATATTGCCTACATTACTTTTAGGACAAACCACGGTACTCGAAGAAATTTTAGTTACGCATAACGTTGAAAAGAAGACCAATTCAATTGAAATTGATTTATCAAAAGCAAAACAAAATCAAGTGAACTCGTTACCCGAATTATTTAAAAATAATACTTCCGTTGAAGTAGGAGGTGGAGCGATTAATGTACAAAGAATTTACTTCAGAGGCATTGAAAGTTCAAACTTAACTATCTCTTTGGACGGGGCTAAGCAAGGTAAAAATATGTTCCAACACAGAAGTAATGAATTGGGGATAAACAGTGATTTGTTAAAAGCAGTCGACGTAAAAACTTCTCCCGATGCTTCAATAGGAGCAGCATTAGCAGGCTCAATTATAATGACGACAAAAGATGCACAAGATTTTGCAAGAAACCATCAACAATATGGCGGTATTTTTAAAACAGGATTCAATACCAATGCAGATGTTGTACATGGAAATTTAACAGCCTATCACATATTTAATGAAAATATTGGAGCATACATCAGTATGTCAGGAGTTAATAGCCATAATTATAAAGATGGGAATAACAATGAAGAAATAGCTACAGCGTATCATGACAGAGATTATTTGTTTAAACTAAGCATGCTTGATGTAAATGACCATGACTTAAGAGTAATGATAAATCAAAATGAAAACAGTGGAGATTCAAGATGGAGAGGAACCGAATTCCGACCACTGCCCTCTGAATTGGAAAGAATTGTCTCTTCAACCACAAATTATACATTACAACACACCTATAATCCCAATCCTTTAGTCAATTTACACACGCACTTAAATCTTACAGATATCATGCTTGACAGACAAGAAGTTCATAAAGAGTACGAAAATAGGACAGTGGGTGCAAAAGTACAAAATTATTTTGATTTTGATATTTTATCAACCCCAAATAGAGCATCCGTGGGAATTGGATTTGAAAAAGAGCAGGGGAAAGGGAGTTTTGACCCTCATAACTTAGATAAAGCCATTACAAAATATTCAGATACCCATTTAAAAAACCAAGCAATTTTTATTCAAAATAAAACCACGATGGATGCTTTAAATATCTCATATGGAATACGATTTGATGATTATGAGTTTGAAACAGGATTAGGCAAAGCAACAGACAGTACTTTTTCTCCAAATGTAGGAATAGAGTATGCATTTTCTCAAGATTCTTTGGTTTATGCTAATTATGCAAAAAGCAGTAGAATGAGCGGAATTATACCTTTTACATGGCTTACTAATATAAAAAAAGATGCTGTATATTCCAGCAATTTAGAAGCTGAAAAATCAGTAAAATATGAAATTGGCTATAACTATATTCGAAAAAATACTTTTTTTAAAGAAGACAGTATGAGCTTTGATGTCAACGTATTTCAAACCATTATTAAAGATTTAATCGTTTCAAAAGATGTTAATTGTGGAACAGGAGTATGTGGAAGTGGAGAAGGCGGAAGAACGTTACAAGACATATATAATCGCTCAGAGGATTTTAAGTCCAAAGGGTTTGAACTTAAGCTCTCATATTTGTATGATATATTTTTAAGCAGTTTTTCTTATACACAAATTAAAACAAACGCTACAAACAGTGATACCAATGGTGTTGCAAATATCAACGAAGATCAAAACATACGAAGAGTAGGCGGATACGATAGTAAAAAGTTTATTTGGAATACCGAAGTTGAATTCAGTAATACTTTGACTGTTGATTACAGTTTAAATGCCGTAGCCGGAACAAAAGTGCTAGACAGTAATAATCAAGCAATAAACAGAAGTGGATATACAACACATGACATAAGTTCTAAATATAAACCTTCACGTAACTCTTCTTGGACATTTTATGCCGCAATACATAATTTGACCAATAAACAGTATGCAAATGCAACAACCATTTCAACAAAAAATCAAGCCGATGTTTATCGATACGAAATGGGAAGAGATTTTAGATTTAGTCTAAAATATGAATTTTAATAGCAAGGATAAGACAAACAATTATTATAAATGATAATCACTATTATAATTAAGTCTCTTTTAACTCAAATTTGGAAATAATGACATTAATTTTAATCACATAAAAAGAATAAGATTAATACAAAAATATGGGTTATAAAAAGCATGGAAATGGTGAATTATAAAGAGTTAATTGACGTGTCAAAAAAAATATCTAACCCCTTTTCACGGGAAATTTTTATTGCCACAATAAAAGAGGAGTTTGGAGAGGGGTTTACGGTTTTTTATGATATGGGAAACGGAATTGCTGTTTTTTGGGTTTTTTCAAGCACTTATGCCGTTTATTGGTTATATGGGTGGCATTGGCTTAAAACAATATATCCAAGGGTATGATGGCATTATTGCTTTTGTTTTGTTAAGTTTGATTGGGGCAAAAATGATTTATGAGGCTTATGGGGAAAATGTTGAAGAAGAAATCAGTTTCATATCCAATAAAATTTTATTGACCTTATCAATTGCAACAAGTATTGACGCCATGGCAGCTGGATTTAGCCTACATTTGTTTACTCTTAATGTGTATCTTTCGCTAATTTTTATTGGATTAACCACCTTTATTATAAGTTATTTGGGTGTTTATGTAGGAAGAAAAGGAGGAGTGAATACGAACAAAAAGCTGAAATATTGGGTGGAATTGTCTTAATTATTATAGGGATTAAGCTTTTTGTAGAAAATCAAAATTTTTTATAGTATAAATAAAATAGCTGCTTGTCTTGTTGACCACTCTTTTAAAAAGAGTTTAATTTTAATTATGATAATGTTTATCAAAAATAACATAAAAAAGAAACCGATGCTGTCTTATTATAAAGAGATTATTTATTATGTATTTAAATTGGTTGGAGATAAAGAGTCTGCCAAAGATATTACCCAAGAAACCTATGCAAAAGTCATAGAACTCGACCCCAATCAAGAAATCAATCGCTCATTTTTATATAAAGTGGCACGAAATTTAGTCATTGACGAATCACGAAAAAGCAAAAAAATAACACATCTTGAGTATGAAGAAGAGATTTATTGTATTCCCAAAGATGAACAACCTGATGAAATCGTTCTTCAAACTAATCAATATGAGAATTTATTAAAAATAATCGATACTCTTCCAAGCAGAAGTAAAGAAGCCTTCCTTTTGCATTCTATTGATGGCTATAGCCGAAAAGAGATTGCCACTATGATGGGAATCAGTGTTGGGGCAGTTGAAAAACATATTATACGAGCCACAAAAAAATTGCAAGAAAAAATTACCCAAAACAGAGAAAAAAATGAAAGATAGTATTAAAGACAAAGCCATATATTGGGCAGCTTGCGAAAAAGAAGGCTTAAGTGAGCAACAACAAAGTGAACTTAATGTTTGGCTTAAAAAAAGCAGTGAAAACCAAAATGCGTTTAATGAAGCAAAAAATGTCTATACCTTTTTTCAAAGTATTCCTAAAGCTCATTCTCAAAGACTTAGTCAAAAAGCACATCAAGGAGCTAAAAAAACAAAATTTGTTGAAAAAAGATTGAAGCCATTTATTGCCTGTAGTATGTTGATAATAACACTTTTTATGGGCTATGAGTTTGTGCTTCCTGATTTTAGAAAAAGTTATCATACTCAATATTTGACATTAAAAAAAGAGATTTTGCCTGATGGTTCAAGTATAGCAATAGATGCAAAATCAAAGATAAAAATCAAGTATGTTAACAACAAACGAGAAGTGGTTTTATACAGTGGACAAGCCATGTTTAATGTTAAAAAAGATGCCCAACGCCCTTTTGTGATTACTTCTGGACAAACTGCTATTGAAGTAGTTGGTACACGATTTGAAGTAAGTAATATAGAAGATACCACAACAGTAAGTGTACTTAATGGAAAAGTAAAAGTGGGATATAGGGCAACCCTGTTTCAAGAACCTCGTAACATATCTTTTTTGACACAAGGACAAAAAATGGCAGTAAGCAACAGTGGACAAGTTGCGTATTTGGGTAAAACCAATCTTGATGAAATTGCTTCTTGGGTCAATGATGAGTTGATTTTTCGTAAAATAACACTTCAAAATGCCTTTAAACACTTTGCAAGGTATCAAGATATTGAAGTTATATTTGAAAATAAAGAGGCAGGAAATAAACTTTTCAGTGGAAAATTTCATACAAACGATATTGATACTTTCATCTTTGCCATACAAAAAATATATCCTATACAAATTATAAAAGAGAATAAACGTATCGTTATACGGTAAGTTTCTTTTTGTCTTTTGAAGACTTGACTTGTTTACTACTCAGTAAAAAAATTTCAAAAATTCTTTAAAAAAGTGTCTGTTTTTAGAAGCTATTTTCGTTTTACTCTAAAGAGAACGATTCTCATAATTAATATAAGAGAAAAAGGAAGGAAATGAAAAAATTTAAGTCGAAGCTTATTTCTTCAAGTGTTGCCCTACTGCTTTGTGCAAATTTATATGCCAATGAAGTGTATACGATTGAAAATATGAGTTTAAAGCAAGCTTTGGAGAACATATCCAAAAAATCAAAACTTTCATATATTGCCGATGAAACTTTAATCGAAGGAAAAATTGCTCCCAATATCAATGGTGTAAAGGGGACTAAAAATGCTTTAGATAAGCTACTTTTTGGCAGTGGGCTAGAAGCAATCATTGAAGAAAATACCATTATAGTACGTAAAATAACTCTGCAATCAACACTGGAAACGATTGATTTTGTGGCAAACAGTAATGAGGGAACTGCACAAGATGGGTATTTGGTGAAAGAAACCAGCAATATTGGACCTTGGAAAGGTAAAAGCTTACGAGATACACCATATGCTTTAAATGTAATGTCAGAAGATTTTATGGAAAATATTCAAGCGACATCAACAGATCAGATTTATAATATCAATCCAGTAATGCAAGTTAATTGGAATCAATCTCAGAACAATAACGGATATGTATTTTTAAGAGGTTTTCAGTCAAATACTTCTGCTTTTGATGGAATAAGAAGAGAAAAATGGCAATTTACTCATAATACAAATTTAGAAGAATATGAAAGATTAGAAACTATTACAGGGTTGTCAGGTTTTTTATATGGACCAGCTTCTATTGGTGGAATTATGAATTATATATCTAAAAGACCAACTTCAATACCACAATATAATATAACCCTTGGAAATGCAGGAGGTAACAGTGGGTATTATGTACATGCTGATTTATCTGCTCCTTTAACACAAGATGGAAGACTAGCTTATAGATTAAATGTTGTAAATGAAGATATTGACACACATGTTAAGCATCAAAAAAAAGAAAGAAAAGTATTTAATCTTGCTTTAGATTATAAAGTAACTGATAATTTTTTAATTCAAGGTTTGGTCTCAGATAGTGAATATAGATTAGAAGGAAGACAGCCATATTGGTATTTAGATACGGGAGTAAAAAGACCAAGTGCATCTAAAATTGATTCCAATAAACTTTGGGCACAAAAATGGGCATATCAAGAAAGTAAAGCAAGAAGATATAATACAAGTATATTATGGAACATCTCTGATAGTATTGATTTTCGAGCTGCTTATATGAAAGAAAGAATTACAAGGGAAGGTTTAACTTCAAACAATACAATTAGTGTAGATGGCACATATACTCAACAGACAACAAATGCTAGTGGAATTCAAGATATCAATGGTTATGGAGTTAATGGATTTTTAGATTTCGATTTTAATACAGGAGATATTAAACATCAATTAACAGTAGGACTGCAGAAAAGTGATAGTTATTGGGATAATAATAATTTTGATAAAACAAATTCTAATTTAACATTAACTGGTTTAACTTTTGATTCTCCCTCATATTCTGATGCACCAATAGAAGCACCAATAACTTCTCAATCAAAAGATCAATATCATATAACAAGTACAAATTATACTATCGGAGATAGTATAGAACTTAATTCTAAATGGGATTTATTAGTTGGAGCTAGTTATGTGGAGCTTGAATATAAAGAGAATAACTATAAAGAAAGTACAGTAACTCCATCTATTTCAGTTGTGTATAAACCGATTGAAAATTTATCAATTTATTCTTCTTATATGGAAGGTTTAGAGTTAGGAGGAATAGCAAGTGATGAACATGGAGGATATGATGTAGTTAATGCAAAAGAGGCGATGGATCCACTAATGAGTGAACAAATAGAAATAGGTGCAAAACTTACTTTAGGTGACATGCTTTTAACTGCGGCTGTATTTGATATTGATAAAGGTTTAGAGTACTATGACACTACAGATAGTACAAAACCAAAATATGTACAAGATGGAAGACAAGTGCATAGAGGTTTTGAATTTACCGCAACTGGAAAAATAACTGATAATTTAACAGCTATTGGAGGATTTACACTTCTTGATCCAAAAGTAAAAGAAAATAGAGAAAATCCAGAATTAGAAGGTAAAAGACCAAGTAATGTAGCAAATAAATTTGCGAAACTTTTTTTAGAATATAAACCATTAAATAATATGGATTTATTTTTTAATAGTGGGGTAAATTATACGGGAAGTTTTTACGGTGATAATATGAATACAGATAAAATGCCCAGTTATACTTTAGTAAATCTTGGTGCTAGATATACTACTAATGCTACAACATATCCTTTAACTTTTAGATTAAATGTAAATAATGCTTTTGATAAAGAATATTGGGTAAATAGTAATTATTTAGGAGATAGAAGAACATTTCATGCTTCAGTTGAGATGAAGTTTTAGTATCAAAGAGGACTTTCCTCTTTGAAGAACACATGAATTGGCTCATGGATTCCATAACAAAAAAAAGAATTCAATTTTCCAAAATTTCACTCCTTTATGTGGAACTCATGACCTTGTTTTTAAATAAATCTATTCATGCTCTTTGGCAAATTTTTCGTACAGAAAACTTAAAATGGCTTCACGGCATCTTATGTATTCTTTGTCGTTTTGAAGTTCTACTCGGTTTCGTGGATGAGGTAAATCAACTTCTAAGATTTCTCCAATGGTTGCTTTTGGACCATTGGTCATCATAACCACACGGTCACTGAGTAATACCGCTTCATCAATATCATGCGTGATGATAATCACTGTATTTTTTACATTTTGTTGAATTCTCATCAAGTGTTCTTGTAAATTGGCACGAGTTAAAGAATCCAAAGCACCAAATGGCTCATCCATGAGCAGTACTTCTGGACGAATAGATAAAGCTCTGGCAATGCCCACTCGTTGTTTCATTCCTCCTGAAATTTCACCCGGATATTTATCTCGGGCATGGGTTAAATTCACCATATCCACAAACATATCCACACGTTCTTGAACTTCTTTTTTTGAAAGTTCGGGCATCACTTTTTTGACTGCCATTTCAATGTTTTGAAAAACGGTCAACCAAGGAAGCAGTGAGTGATTCTGAAAAACAACTGCACGGTCTGGTCCTGGACCATTGACCTCTTTATTGTTTAAAAACACACCTCCACTGCTTACGGTATCAAGTCCAGCGATGAGATTTAGCAACGTTGATTTCCCGCATCCACTGTGTCCGATGATGGAAACAATTTCATTTTTTTTGATTTGAAGATTGACATCTTTAACAGCGACATACTCTTTGCCATTGGGCAGTGGAAATGTCTTATCCACGAATTCTAAACTTAAAAATTTTTTTTCCATAATTATGCTCTCTTTCTGTAATCAAAATAATCTGCAATTTTTCCCATAATCACATCTAAAATGTATCCTACAAGTCCAACGATGATAATACCAATGATAATATTGTAGTAGTTAAGATTGTTATATTCATCCCAAATCCAAAAACCAATACCAATACCACCTGTAAGCATTTCAGCTGCAACAATAACCAACCAAGCAATTCCTAAAGACAATCTCATCCCTGTAAAAATATAAGGCACAGCCACAGGTAAAATGATTTTTCTCACCTTTTCTAAAGGAGTAAATCGTAAAACTTTTGCCACGTTTAAATAATCTTCATTGACACTTTTAACACCTAAAGCCGTGTTGATAATAATGGGCCAAATTGAAGTGACAAATATAGTTGAAATCGCTGTGGTATTGATGTCTTGAAAAACAAATAGCAATAAAGGCAACCAAGCAAGTGGCGAAACGGGTTTAAATATTTGAATATAGGGTTCGAGTGCAAGTTGAAAATTTTTGCTCATTCCAATAGCCAATCCAACAGGCACACCAATTATTACAGCCAAAAAGAAACCTGAAAACACCCGTTGCAAAGAGTTGACTATTTGCCAAAAGACTCCTTTGTCATCTTCATTTTCAACATAAAATGGATCCGATAACACACCAATAATTTCATCACCATCGCTGGTAGTGCCTCCAAACGCATGGGTAAATGTATCCATAGGGGTAGGGAAGTTGTTGACATTTTGTGCGATGGATGACCAAATCCCCACAATGATAAAAAACACTATCAAGGGTAATACAATTTTTTTATAACTCTCTCTTTTCATAATTGTCCTTTAAGAGGAAAACCTCTTTGTTGTGGTTGGGTTTATTTTTTTGTTACGTATTTGGGATCAGCACATCCTGCTGGTCCGTATTGACATTCATAAGCAGGTTGTGCGGTTTGAACGCTCCATTGATTGACTTTTTTTAACTCTTCTTTTGAAACCAATGAACTTTGAACTTTAAAATCAAAGATATAATCTACGGCTTTGTTTGGATCCCAAACTTTTCCATCAAGGAATTTATTGTATTCATCCACCCCATCTTTTTTCCAAGCACTTGGAGGAAGGGCATATCCCACTTCTTTTGCTACTTGCGAAAATAGGTCTGGTCGATAAACTTTTTCAATCACTTCTTTCATATTAACTGCTTTATCCAATTGTCCCCATCGGTACATTTGTGTGATAAACCACATTCCGTGTGAGTAAAATGGATACGACGCATAGTAGTTAGCAAACACGTTAAACATTGGATTGGCTGAATCAACTCCTTTGTTGTATAAAAATGTTCCTGACATGGATTTTCTTAAAACATCCACAGGCGCTTTTACATAATTGTTTTGTGCTAAGTATTTAATCGCTTCTTCTCTGTTTTCCCAAGATTCATCCAGCCACATTTGAGCTTTTATCACAGCACGCATAACGGCTTTTGTCGTTTCTGGATTTTTTTGCACAAAATCAGCTCTGGCTTGCAATACTTTTTCTGGGTTGTTGTTCCAAATATCGTAGTTGGTTACTAAAGCACTTCCTGCCCCTTTTAGAACAATTCGTGAGTTCCACGGCTCACCAACACAATATCCTTCAATATTCCCTGCAATTAAGTTACTTGGCATCGTTGGAGGTGGAAAAGGTTTAATGGTCGTATCTTCATCGGGTTTGATACCACTTGCCGCCATCCAATATCGTAACTCATAGTTGTGAGTTGAAACAGGGTGAACCATCCCAAAGTTAAGAGGTTGATAGTTTGAGCCTTCTTTTTCGTGTTTGGCATCAATATATTTTTTTAAACTTTGGGCGCTTACGGGTCGAGCAGTTTTATCTAACCCATATTTTTCCATCTCTTTGATAATGTTATTTCCATAGGTAATGGCATTACCATTAAAATCAAGTGATAAGAGTGCTTGTAAATGAGCATCACCATTGATACCTAATGTGGCAGCAATTGGCATACCAGCAAGAGCATGAGAAAAATCATACTCACCTGAAATCACCTTTTGTTGAATACCGGGCCAACCACCCCCTTCTTTAGCAACATGAACATCTAACCCTTCTGCTTCAAAAAAACCTTTCTCTTTAGCAATAACTAAAGGAGCACAATCGGTTAATGCAATAAAACCAATTTTGAGTTTTGTTTTTTCTGGAGCTGCAAGTAGAGTTGAAGCAACAACTGAGACACCTAATCCGATACGTAATACTTTCTTTAACATAAAATTCTCCTATTTTTTTGTTTTTGAACAAATCGATAAGAGCATTATATATGAATTGTTAATTAAATATTCAGCTTAATTGTATAAAAAATATACAATTATTCTTAATTTTACATTTATATTTAATGTACAATTACACTATAAAACAGTTAAAAAGGTTTACAATGATTAAATCTGTATGCGGATATTGTGGTGTTGGATGCGGTTTAGAGTTTGATACTTCAAAACTCATAGGAGATATTGCATATCCTTCCAATGAAGGATTGTTATGTTCTAAAGGCGTTTCAGAACTTCATACCATTCAAACAACAACACGATTACTTCGACCACAATTAAAACACAATGAAGGATACCTTAATATCGATTGGGATACCTCGATGAAATATGTGGCATCACATATTAAAAAGAGTGACCCTAAAAAAGTAGCATTTTATCTTTCGGGGCAACTTTTAACGGAAGATTATTATATTGCCAATAAGCTGGCTAAAGGGTTTATCAAAACCAACAATGTCGATACCAATTCAAGAACGTGTATGGCAAGTGCAGTTGTAGCACATAAAAAAGCCTTTGGTGTGGATTATGTTCCTGTGCGTATGGAAGATATCAAAAAAGCCAATCTTTTGATTTTGGCAGGTTCAAATGCCGCAGATTCTCATGTGGTTTTCTTTAATAAAATCAAAAAAGAACAAAAAAGAGGACTCAAACTTATCGTAATTGACCCAAGAGTTACAACAACGGCAAAAGCAGCTGATTTGCATTTGCGTATCAATGTAGGAAGCGACATTGATTTGTTTAACTTAGTGGCTTTACGTTTAATTGAAGATGAAAAAGTGGATGCCTCATATATTGAAAATCATACCAACAACTTTTCAACGTTTAAAAGTAAACTGCAACGTGAAGCCAAAACAAAAATGTTGAAACGAACGGGATTAAGTCAAGAAGAGTTTGAGATGTTTATGACAATGTTTTATGAAAATGAAAATATTATCAGTGCTTGGACGATGGGATTAAACCAAAGTGTTCAAGGAGTAGATAAAAACTTGGCACTGATTAATCTTCATTTGCTTACAGGAAAAATCAACAAAGCAGGAAATGGTCCTTTTTCACTTACCGGTCAGCCCAATGCCATGGGTGGACGAGAAGTGGGTGGACTTTCAACCACTTTGGCGGTACATTTGGATTTTAATGATGAAGACATTGCTAAAGTAGAAGAGTTTTGGCAAACAAAAGGTATCGCACCCAAAAGAGGATTAACCGCAGTTGAAATCGTAGATGAAGCGTTAAAAGGCAATATTGATGTGTTAATTATTTGCCATACGGATCCGATTTATCATTTGCCCAATCGAAACAAAGTGGAAGAAGCGTTTAAAAAAATTCCTTTTATCGTAGAAATCAATGCCTATGAAAATTCTGAGACAGCTCCTTTTGCTCATTTACGTTTACCTGCAGCTCCTTGGGGAGAAAAAGAAGGAACTCAAACCAATATGGACAGAAGTATCACCCAACAAAAGAAACTTACGCGTACCTCAATTGATTGTAAATATGATTGGGAAATTTTTAAATTGTTGGCGCATGAACTTGGATTTCAAAAAGAATTTTCTTTTGAAAATGCTCAAGAGATTTTTGATGAATATAAAGAGATGACGAAACTAAGTAAGAATGGACATTTGGATATTTACACGATGAAAGAAGATGAAAACTTTATTTGGGGAAAAGAGTTGTTTAAAAACAATGAGTTTTTAACTCCGAATAAAAAAGCCAATATTCATTTTGTAAAAAACGAAATCTTAAGTGAAAAAACATCAAAAGCGTATCCTTTTATTCTTCTTACGGGACGTACTCGTGACCAATGGCACACAGGAACTAAAACAGCATTGGTGGAAAAACTAAAAAAACACGAAGATTTGGAGTATGTACAAATCAACCCAATGGATGCCAAAGCTTTAGATATCAAAGAGGGTGATATGGTGGATATAAAATCATTACGAGGGGAAATCACACTGGAAGCTAAAATCAGTGATGAGGTAAAAGAAAAAACCATTTTTATACCCGTAAGTGCAAGAAAAATGAATTATTTGACATCGGATTTAATCGATAAAGAGTCTTTTCAACCCGATTACAATCACAGTGCAGTGAGCATTAAAAGTATAGCAAGGATAGAGTTATGAAAGAAAAATTAATCGTTATAGGAAACGGAATGAGTGCGTTACGCACCGTAGAAGAGATTTTATCTCACAATAAAAACAAATATCAAATCACAATTTTTGGGGAAGAGCCCCATGTCAACTACAACCGAATTATGCTTTCCTATTTGCTCAGTGGGGAAAAAACATTTGAAGATACGATTATCAATCATGAACATTGGTACGATGAAAACAGTGTGATGTTGTATCGAAATAATAAAATATTGTACATTGATAAAGAGAAGAAAAAAGTGGTTTGTTCTCTCAATCAAAGTTATGATTATGACAAGCTTATTATTGCAACGGGCTCAAAACCGTTTATTCCACAAACAAAAGGAACACAACTTCAAAATGTAATTGGTTTTCGAACTAAAGCCGATGTGGATACGATTTTACAAACCATTTCAAAAGATAAAACAGCCGTAGTAGTGGGTGGTGGACTTTTAGGTTTGGAAGCTGCTTATGGGATTGCTCAACATGGAGTGAAAACGATTTTAGTGCACCGAAGTTCAAATTTGATGAGCCAACAACTCGATGCTACAGCGGGAAAACTGTTACAAAAAAACTTGGAGCAATATGGCATTGAATTTAGGCTGAATCAAACCATTGAAGAAATCAAAGGAGACGATGAAGTTCAAGCCGTGAAGTTTAGTAATGGGGAAGAAGTTGAGTCAAACTTAGTAGTCTTTGCAACAGGAATTACACCCAATATTGAAATTGCTAAAAATTCAGATATCGCAACCAACAAGGGTATTTTAGTCGATGACTTTTTACAAACCCATGCAGAAAATATTTATGCCATTGGAGAGTGTTGTGAACACGATGGCAACACTTATGGTTTGGTTGCCCCTTTATTTGAACAAGCCAAAGAACTCGCAAAAAAAATAGCCGATGTTCCAACAACTGGATACAAAGGCTCAATTACTTCAACGAGGTTGAAAGTTTCAGGTGTGGATTTGTTCAGTGCAGGAGATTATTTGGGGGATATGACCACAGAAGAGTTGATATTGCTTGATGCCAAAGCTGGGGTCTATAAAAAATTGGTTTTATTTGAAGACAGAATTATTGGAGTGGTGTTATACGGCGATACCGCTGATGCTTCTTGGTATTTAAAACTCTTAAAAGAAGAGACCAATATCGCCGATTTACGAGCTAAATTGCTTTATGGAAAAGCAGGGCTTGGTGATGCAGGGCATGGTGGTAATGATGTCAATGCCATGAGCGATGATGAAGAGGTGTGTGGATGTAACGGTGTATGCAAAGGCGATATTGTAATGGCGATTAAAACCAATGATTTAAAAACCTTAGGTGAAGTAAAAGCATGTACAAAAGCAGGGGCTTCTTGTGGGTCATGTTTGGGCTTGGTTGAGCAAATATTGGTCAATACGTTAGGCGATGAATATCAAGCCAAAGAAGAGGGTATTTGTTCATGTTGCGAAGTAGGGCATAAAGAGATTAAAACCTGTATTGACAACAATGAATTTGATAATGTCTATGAGGTATTTAAAAAACTCAATTGGAAAACCAAAGATGGATGTTCAAAATGTCGACCTGCAGTGAACTACTATTTATTGGTGAAATACAACGACAACAAATACAAAAATGACCGAAGAAGTGCGTTGGTCAATGACCGAGTTTTTGCCAATATTCAAAAAGATGGAACGTATTCCGTAGTGCCAAGAATTTGGGGAGGATTAACCTCTCCAAAAGAGTTAAAAGATATTGCAGAAATTGCGGTGAAATACGATGTTCCAACGGTCAAATTTACTGGCGGTCAACGTCTTGATATGTTGGGAGTTAAAAAAGAACAACTTGAACCTATGTGGAAAGATTTAAATGATTGTGGTTTTGTATCAGGACAAGCTTATGCCAAAGGGTTACGAACAGTTAAAACGTGTGTTGGAAACCAATGGTGCCGATTTGGAACACAAGATTCGATGCAAATGGGCATTGATATAGAAAAACTCACGTGGGGAAGTTGGACGCCACATAAGTTTAAAATCGCTGTTTCAGGATGTCCTAGAAACTGTGCGGAAGCAACCATTAAAGATATTGGTGTTATAGGGGTTGATTCAGGTTGGGAGATACATATTGCAGGTAATGGAGGAATAAAAGTGAGAGTGACTGACTTTTTTTGTAAAGTTGCCACCGATGAAGAGCTGTTCTTTTATATTAAAGCCATTATGCAATTTTACCGAGAAGATGCGTACTATCTAGAAAGAACCGCCCATTGGGTTGAGCGTGTGGGATTAGAGTATGTCAAAGAGGCGTTATTAAAAGATAAAAGCAAAGCACAATATTATGTAGAACGTTTTGAAGAATCTCAAAAATATGCACAAGTAGATCCTTGGCAAGAAAGCATAAACTCAGGATTTACCAAAGAGTTTGAACCCATAGTATTAGCACCAAAAGAGGAGTTTTAAAATGGCATGGTTAGAAGTTACACATATAGAAAATATCCCACTCATGGGGTCAAGAAAAATTATATACAAAGAGTTGGAAATTGCAATTTTTAAAACCAAAGAGGGTGAACTGTTTGCCGTACACAATGAGTGTCCTCATAAAAAAGGAAACTTAAGTGAAGGGATTGTTCACGATAAAATGGTGACGTGTCCCTTACACAGTTGGGTGATTGATTTAAAAAGTGGAGAAGCTCAAGGCAGTGATTGTGGTTGCACCAAAACCTATGAGCTTAAAATAGAAAATGAAATGGTCTATATCCGTTTATAAAACCGTTATGACAAAATTTCAGGTGCAGGTTTACCAATATGGTAACCTTGCACGTAATCTACACCTAAATCTATTAAAATAGTTTCAATATTTTGGCTGTGAACTTTTTCTGCAATGGTTTTAAGCCCTATTTCTTTGGCAAATACAATAATGGTTTTGACCACTTTTAACGAGTCTTTGCACGTGTCAATATTTTCAACCAAAGAGCTGTCAATTTTTAGAAAATCGACATTCATATTGAGAATATACGAAAAGTTAGAATAACCACTTCCAAAATCATCAATGGCAACACGGACTTTATATTTTTTAACGCGTGTGATAAAGTTATTGAGTATTTCAAAGTTATTGATCTCTTCGGTTTCAAGCAATTCAATAATCACACGATTACCTATATTATAATTTTCCAACAATTCAAAGAGTAAATTGGTGGTTTCCATGTTTAAAATATCATCAATAGAGTAATTGATGGAAAACTCGATATGGGGTTTATGGCTAAAATACTCAAAGGTTTTTCTCATCATAATTTCGGTGATTTTAGGATAAAGTTTGGCTTTTTTTGAAACTTCCAAAAACTCAATAGGAGCAATATATTTGTGGTGACTGTGTAATCGTGCTAAAGCTTCGTATTTAAAAATTTGATTGGTTTTAACCTCTTTAATGGGTTGAAAAAAAGGCACAATTTCATTTTTATCAAGCGCCTCTTTAAGATTTTTTGTCCACTTGATGTGTTTTTCGTACTCATTTTGAAGCATCAACGAATCGGCAAAAAGTCCTAAGTGTTTTCGATTTTTCTTCGCATTTTTAACGGCAATAATGGCTTTTTCTACTCTTCTGCTGTCATTGTTAAAGACAATTCCCATGGTAATTTGTATAAAAAATCGAGTATGTTCGTATTGAAATTCGTGTTCGTGGATATGTTTGATTAAACTGTTACACTCCGTAATAGAGCTGTCTTGAGTAAATAAAATGGCAAATTCATCGCCATAAAGTCGATATAAAATCGCCCCTTTTTTAAGCTGTTCTTGCAATTTTTTTGCCAATTGAACGATAACAAAATCTCCCACTTCAATGCCGTAAAAGTTGTTAAACTCTCTGAAAGCATCAATGTTAATAATCGCCAAAGTTGCTTTATGGTGTTGTTTTAAATCTTCTTGAAGTCGATTAATATTGGGCAAATTGGTCAAGGTATCTGTGTACAAGTTATTCAAAAGTTTGTCATAATAAAATTTAATGGTAGAAATGAGTTCATTAAAGGAGTTTTGTAAGGTTTGTAACTCTTCAATGTTGGTTTTGATATTGGCTTGCTTGTTTAAATCTTTCTCTTGGGTGAGTTGTTTGATATTTTGAGTCAGTTTAACAACGGGATTGATGATTTTATTGTTGACTACTAAAAAGAAAATATAAAAGAAAAGCAATAAAAACAGAATAAAAAATCCAATAAACCAAAAAGTTAGCTCGTTGAGTGAGATTTTGATTTCACTGGGAGGGTATTGAATATCTAAAACACCGTTAATATCTCCTATTTTGGCATTGTAATGACAGGTTAAACACTCTTTTTGAACGTAAATGGGAAAAAGGTATCGAATACTGCCATTTTCTTTAATAATAAATTGTTCTTCTCCTTGTAACGCTTTTTGAATAGAGGAGTCTTTTTGAATAATGATTTTATCCTCTTCATTTACGCCCAAAATCTCTTCTACAAGTTCGCTTCGATAAGAGTGTACTTTCAATCCCGTACGAAGAAATTCCAAGCGAGTTAAAATCTTTTTTAAATCCTCTTTTGCCCAACCGTCTTGCATTTTGGTGTTCATAATTTCAAAGATAAGTTTGCTGGTTTTTTCAGCATCGTCTTTTGCTAATTTATCAAGGGCTGTGTTTTTTATGTAAAAACTTGAAGTAAGTATGACTAAGATACCAACAGTAAATAAAGATAAAATTATTCGAAAAATCAATTTTCTGTTGGTGATTAAATTTCTGTTCATTAAGCCCTAAAACCTTTGTATAAATGGTGACAACATAGTATCATTATTTTTATAAAAAGTTCAAATAAAACATCACATATTAAGCATATTTATGGTGACAATAAAATATTATTTAAAATTATTTTTTATTTTGCTATAATAAATTTTTGAAAAAAGGAAACAATTGAAAGAACTCACTCACTATTTTAATGAAAAAAATATTTTATTTAAAACCATAAAACACGTTGATCCTAAAGAGTTAAACAGTCGAAAAAAAATAGAGATATATTGTGCAACGGGAATTGACAAAAACTATTACGCCATTTTTATACTCAATTCTAAAAGCCGATTTTTGAAAAAAAATGCCGAAGAATTGATTGAGTTATGCGGAAAATTAGCTGATTTACAAGGGCACAATTTTAAAAAGAAGATTTTGCTTATTGGCTCACCTCTTTGTTCAAAGGCAAAAGAGTTTTTGAAGGATAATGAGTGGAAAGTTCATCAAGATTATAAATAAAATAATTTTCTTGAAAAGTTTTATATTTTTTAAGAGAGATACTTGGATATACATTCCCAATCTTCAGATTGGGAATGAGGAATAGTTAAAACACTTTTTCTGAGACCAGATTGTGATTATTTTTTCTTTTTTCTTCTAATTGTTTTTTAATCTCCTCTATTGTTTTTACTTTTGGAGGTAAAAGATGTAATTCTTCTAAATCTAATGCAATATCTGAGGATAACCTTGCTATATTTTTTTTATAGTCAGCAGAAAAAACAAAATATTCTTTTCGATAAATAATTAAATCATTCGGGAGGTTTGATATTTGCTTTAGTTTTTTATGTATATCAATTTTATCCCAATCATTACTTATTGATTCTATATCATATAAATGAATTTCGACAGTTTGTCCTAATTTAAGAGGATTTCCTTGAATACATGAATAAAACATTCCAGGTGTAAGTACTAGTAGTTTTTTAGGTTTGTCATTTTGATTAATATAATTAAGTTTTATTTCTCTTGCCAGTAATTCTTCATGTAAAGTGTTATTGTCTCCAAGTAATTGAATAAACCCTTTAAAATCTTTTAGACATTGGTCTATTGGTTGGTATCTATTATAAGTTATCTTTGCGTCACCATTAGTGGTTAAAAAAGCTACATCAGTTAAAATATTTTTGTATTCTTCTTTTGAGTCAATTCTATTGATATTATGGAGTGTAATAGTTGAACAACCTGTAAATAAAAATATACTTATTAATCCTATCAGTATAAATATTTTTCTTTTCATTTTGACCTCTCTTCTTTTTTTGAGTTATTTTATACATTATATTTATGCATTGGTAACGACAAAAGTAAGTATAATAAAATATCTCTTAAAAGTAATTATTTGTTTAAGAATTTATTTGTAAATCCAAAACTTTGTATTTGAATTCAAATAAGAATAATTGCTTATTTTAGATATTGTGTAAAATACAAATATGAAAATAATAAAGTTAGAAATTTTTGCTATTTTAATACTATTGAAACGATTAAAAGAAATGATGCTAAACTTTTAACAAAATTTATAGTATTGAAATAACATAATACAAAAAAGAACTGGAATAGAAAAATGATTTTATGTGATATCGGCAACACCTCATACGATTTTTTAATCAATGAAAAACACCAAAAAGTGTTTTTAGATGAAAATTTACCTGCTTTAAATCAAACCATTTATTTTATCAGCGTCAATGAAAAAGCTACAGCAAAACTTCTAAGTTTGTATCCTACGGCTGTAAATTTGGAAAACTATTTAACGTTTAAAACGTCATATGTAGGTATGGGAGTTGACAGAAAAGTGGCGTGTTATGGGGCAGATAATGCTATTATTGTCGATGCTGGCAGTGCCATTACGGTGGATATTATGGAAAATGGCAAACATCAAGGCGGATTTATTTTGCCAGGGCTTAGAAAATTCCACGATATGTATGCCCAAATCTCACCCAAACTCGATTTTGATTTTGCTCTAAAGCAAAACTTGGATAAAATACCACAAAATACACAAGATGCGATTTCTTACTCCATTTTAAAAGCAATAATTTTACCCATAAAAGAGATTGCTCAAAATAAACAACTGCTTTTTACTGGTGGTGATGGAGAACATTTAAGTTCATTTTTTAGTGAAAGCATCTACAAAAAAGATTTAATATTTGAGAATATGAAAAGGATAATGAGTGCTAACAGTTGCATTGCCTAAAGGAAGAGTTGCCGAGCAAACTTTAGAAAAATTTGAAAAAGCGTTTGGTGAAAAGTTTGTTTTCGAAGACAGAAAACTTATTTTAAAAAAAGCAGGATTTACTTTTTTAAATGTACGAAACCAAGATGTGCCAACCTATGTGATGTATGGTGCCGCTGATTTAGGTGTTGTTGGATTAGACGTTTTAGAAGAAAAAGAGTACGACTTAATTAAATTGCTTGACCTTGGACTTGGTCGATGTAAAGTTGCCATTGGATTAAAAGCTGGGCAAGAACTTGACTGGAGTAAAAGCCAACTTAAAGTGGCTACTAAACATGAAAAAATCGCTAAAAAGTTTTTTGAACAACGAGCCATGGCAGTTGAAATTATCAAACTGTATGGTTCGATTGAATTGGCGCCTTTAGTAGGTTTGAGTGATTGTATTGTTGACATTGTTGAAACAGGTGCAACGATGAAACAAAATGGACTTGAAGTGGGAGAAACCATTATGGAGAGTTCAGTTTATCTTATTTCAAACAAAAATTCTTTTTATGCAAAAAAAGATTCTATCTTAGATTTACGACAAAAAATAGAAGCCACACTGTAATGGGTTTAGAACTGTATGCTCGAATTGAAGAGTATTTGGATTTTGAAGAAGAAGTACGACGTTTACATAAAGAGTTTTTAGGACTTTTATTTAAAAAAAAGCCTAACACCGTTTTAGATATTGGGTGTGGGCAAGGGGCTTTTTTAGAACATCTGAAATTTAACGATGTCGAAGCTTTTGGTATTGATTTGAGTGTTGAGCAAATTAAGATTTGCCAAAACAAAGGTTTAAACGTCGCATGTATGCCTCTTGAAAATGTATCAGAAACCTTTGATTGTGCGACAGCTATTTTTGATGTGGTGAATTATATTCCTAAAAAAGAGTTGCAAAACTTTTTTAGCCAAGCCAATGTTGTTTTAAATCAAGGCGGATACTTTATTTTTGATGTAAACTCACTTTTTGGATTTGAAGAAGTTGCACAAGGAAGTTTGACTTTGAATTTAGAAGACAAATTTATCGCCATTGATGCTACTTTTGAAAAAAATCAACTCAAAACAGATATAACGCTGTTTAGTCAAACCCAAGGTGATTTGTTTACAAAAGAGTATGACAGCATACAACAATATTATCACAGCATTGAAACATTAAAAAAAGCTTTGAAGAAAGCCTCTTTTGATGTTGAAGAGATAATAAATTTTAACCTACATGGATTTGATGAAACGGATAAGTTGATATTTGTTTGTAAAAAAATAAATAAATAAAGGATTTCCATGAACTATCCAAGCTTTTATGACACTATTGAAAAAATAACACTGCAAGATGAACTCTCAAATTTTTTAGGTGCTTTTGACGATGGCATTATCGAGTTTTCTTATTTAGACATTGTCAAATCTGCGGGGCATTCTTGTCCTACGGTTTTAGGGGCGTATTTGATGACACTTGAAGGTTTGAAAGCCCTGTATAAAGAGGAACTTCCAAAACGCGGTGAAATCAAAGTTGAGTTTAAAGAAAACCCAAAAGAGGGAGTTGCGGGTGTGATTGCCAATGTTATTAGCAATATTACGGGTGCTACTCAAACTTCAGGCTTTAAAGGTATTGGTGGAAATTTTGACAGAAGACATTTGATGTTTTTTGAAGCCGATATCCAAGGAAGTGTAAAGTTTACAAGACGAGACACCAAACAAAGTGTCGAAGTGGCGTACAACCCAAGTGCTATTATCCCTGATGTCAATATGCCCACTTTGATGCAAAAATGTATTGCAAAAACTGCCAACAAAGAAGAACAAAAAGAGTTTGGACGATTGTGGCAAAAAAGAGTGGAAGATATTTCAAATCATATTAATGAAGTGATTTGGGTAGAAATAAACGAATAAAACTTTTATGGCTAAATTACTGATTGTAAAATCAGTAATTTAATCCTACGGCTTCTCTTACGATTTCCATTTTAGCTTGAGCAATTTTTCGAGCCTTATTTGCTCCTTGTGCTAAAATATCTCGGACTTCATCTTTATGATTTAAGTAGTACTCTCTTTTTTGTGTGTATGGTGCGAAGTGGTCATTGATTTTATCCAATAAAGCCAATTTGAAATGCCCATACCCTTCACCTGGAGTTGCATATCTTTTTTGTAAAGCTTGGAGTTCATCTTCTTGCATAAACAATTCACACAGCTTATACACATTGCATGAAATATAATCTTTAGCTTCTTCAAGTGGCGTTGAATCCGTAACGATTCCCATGACTTGTTTTTTAATCACTTTAGGTGAGTTAAACATATCAATGGTATTGCCATACGATTTTGACATTTTAGCTCCGTCTGTTCCTGGTACGGTTTGTAAAACTTCATCCACTTTTGCCACAGGTAACGTAAAAATTTCGCCATAAACGTTATTGAAACTGTTGGCGATATCTCGTGTCATTTCAACGTGTTGAATTTGGTCTTTTCCTACTGGCACAACATTGGAATCAAAGAGTAAAATATCAGCAGCCATTAAAACAGGATAGGAAAAAAGTCCATGGTTGGCTTGAATGCCTCGTGCGGTTTTATCTTTATAAGAATGTGCACGTTCGAGTAAACCCATAGAAGTATGGTTTGATAAAATCCAATAAAGTTCTAGGACCTCTTTGACATCGTGTTGAATCCAAAACGTAGATTTTTCAGGATTCATTCCTAATGCTAAAAAGTTAATGGCTGCTTCCATCATATTGTTTTCTAACGCCGTCTTATCTTTTACAGAAGTCAACGCATGATAAGATGCAATAAATGCAAAAAGTTCACCATCGTCTTGTGACTCAATCATTTTCTTAATCATTCCAAAGTAGTTACCAATATGAATGGTTCCCGATGGCTGAATTCCCGATAAAATTCTCAAAACATACATCCTTGTTTTTTTAGGCAAATTATAACGAAATAACTTGAAGATAAACGAAAGCCAAAGCTTTTTTAAAGTCGACTTTTTATTTTTGTTATCAACATCTGCAGATGCAACAATAAATTGTAGTACTCTCCCATAAAAGAAAGAGGCACTTTGGTGTGTTCACTGATTTGGGTTTGAAGAGATTCTAAGTAACTCAAAGTGTCTTTCAATTCATCTTTTGATAATGTGGGGATTTTTTTATCAATGGAATTGAGTTCATCATACCATTTGTAAATTTTAGAACGCATTGTCCATGTATATAAAGGAACAATGCCTTTAAACAAAGGAAACAACAATGTCAATAAAGGGATAAGCATAATTTTAAGACGGTCAATATTAGATGCTACCCAATACGGGAAAATCGATTCCAACCAACTGTCGCCATGTTTAAAATATTTAAAAGCCTCGTCGTTTATAGTGGTATCCAAATTATTGATGTTGGGGAATTGCCCAAATTGAGCAAAGAGTGATTTCTCTGCATGTATTTTTTTTGCCTTTTTTAACAAAAGCCGTATGAGTTCAAAGGGAAAATCTTTTTGTACCACTAAATTAGCCGTAGTGGCTAAGAGTCGTATATCTTCGTACGGCAAATTTTTGTATAAATCCATCGTACCTTCATGTAAAGTGAGATTCTCCAAATAGGGATATTTCATACTATACGCTTTGGCTCTTTTGATGCTTAAAACATTGATATTGGGATTTTCCAAAAGTTCTTCAACGGTGCTTGAATCAGGAGAAATGACCATTATCATGGCATCAATTTCACCGTTAAGAAGTTTTTGTTTGGATTCTTGAGTGGATAAGTTGAGCAATGAAGTGTTTGAGCTGTTTATTCCATTGTCGTTTAAAATTTGTGTTGCCAAATAACTTGTACCCGTGTTAAATCCACCCACAGAAATCTTTTTGGAAATTAATTGCACCACATACTCTATACTAAAGCCTTCATTTTTGTAAAATATCCAAATGGGCTCATAATAAATACTTGCCAAAGACTCTATTTGTTCACTGTCATTTTGGCTTAAAATTCCACTTTGTACAAAACCAATATCGGCTTTTTTCTCTTTGATTAACTGAGCATTTTCCAAGGAACCTGCGGTTTCTAAAACGGTTACCTCGACTTTCTCCTCTTCTAAGAGTTTTTTATAGTGTAAAGCCGTTTTATAATATTCTCCCTCAACACTGCCTGCTGCGATGACGATTTTTCGCTCAGGGGCAGGTTGGATAAAACGAGAGGTAATAAAAAATGCCAAAAAAACAAGTAGAACAAGAGGAAGATAGAGAGTAAAAAATTTTTTCATGTGTCAAATCCCAGATTTTTGTATTGTTTTATTATAACAAATGTAGCGTATAAAAAAGCAAGATGTAGGATTATCTTTGTTATAATTGCAAAAAAATGGAGAACCTATGCCTTTAGTCAAAATGGAAAAAGAGTGTAAATGTTTTCAAGAATCCGATTTAGTTGCCATAGAAGAGTTTGATACGATTGATGAAGCACTTGAAAGAGCCAATGAAAAGTGCAGCTTTATGAACGACAATTTTTGTGGTAAACACCATTTTCGAGCCGTGTATGAAGATGGAAATATGATTATAAAAGTAGAAATGAATGGTTGATATAAAATTATTACAAAAAGATTATGAGAGTGTTGCTTCTAAGCTTCAAAGAAAAGGGGTAGATGCCCAACTGTTAGCATCGTTAAAAACGTTGGCTTTAACTGCCAAAGACAAACGACAAACCATGGAAGAAGTAACCGCAGAGCAAAATCTGCTTTCAAAAGAGTTTGGACGGTACAAAAAAGAGGGCTTGGATATTGCTTCTTTGCAAGAGCAAATCAATGGGCTAAAAACTCAAAAACAATCTTTAGAAGATGAGGTACGAGTCTTAGAAGAAGAGCTTGAAGCGATTGCTTTAGGTGTACCAAATTTGCCTGATGACAGTGTGCCAAGTGGTGCAGATGAAAACGATAATGTTATTTTAGAAGTGGTGGGCAGTAAACCTGAGTTTACATTTGAGCCAAAAGAGCATTGGGATTTGGGTGAACAAAATGGAACACTGGATTTTGTAAGAGGTGTTAAAATCGCTAAATCACGCTTTACAGCCTTAAGCGGACAAGCAGCAAGGTTAGAGAGAGCATTGATTAATTATATGCTTGATTTTAACCGAGAACGAGGCTTCCAAGAGTGGTATGTGCCTTTTATGGCAAACTCAAACACGCTTCAAGGCACAGGACAATTGCCAAAATTTGCCGATGATTTATTCAAAATTGAAGGGGAAGATTTATACTTAATCCCAACGGCGGAAGTGAGTTTAACCAACCTTTACAACGATGAAATTTTAGACGCCAATGAGTTGCCTTTATTACTGACATCGTATACGCCTTGTTTTAGAAAAGAAGCAGGCAGTGCAGGGCGAGATACCAGAGGACTGATTCGACAACACCAATTTGATAAAGTGGAAATGGTAGCCATTACCACACAAGAACAAAGCGATGAGGTGTTTGAAAAGATGGTTGCGTGTGCGAGTGATTTACTCTCATCTTTAGGGCTTTGCCACCAAAAAGTACAACTGTGTACGGGAGATTTGGGTTTTAGTGCGGCAACCACGATTGACTTAGAAGTATGGCTTCCCGGACAAGGAAAATTCAGAGAAATCTCTTCGATTTCTAACACACGAGAGTTCCAAGCACGACGTGCCAAAATACGATACAAAGAAGATAAAAAAAATATTTTAGCTCACACGTTAAACGGCTCTTCTTTAGCCGTAGGGCGAACCTTGGTTGCGATTATGGAAAACTATCAACAAGAAGATGGAACAATTTTAATTCCAGAAGTGCTTAAAAAATATATGTAACGGTGTAAAGTAGGAAAACCTACTTTACATACAAACTTCGATCAAACAACTTTTTCCCCACATACACTTCTAAATACCCTTTGGTAACAGTAGTGTGTTTAAAAATCATCTCTTGACCTATGAGTAAACCATTTTTTACAATAGCATTGCTTTGAATCAAAGTTCCTTTTGACGTGCCGATTTGTACGTTGGGTTTGTCGTGAAAGAATTGTCCAAAGGCATAGATTTTTGTGTATACAATACCATTATAATCTTGAGTCGTTTTTTGCTTTCGTTGAATATTTTCTTCTTTAAAATTTTCATCATAAATACTTACAGCATAAGCATTGATCGCTTTGGTGCTGTACGCATTGAGTTTACAAAGCAGTAAAATAAGAAGAAGCAAAAAGCGTATCATTTATTCGTAAATAACTCTTCGTTTGAGTTCACCTTGAACATTTTTCATGGCATCGTATTTTTTTTGTGCTTCAAGTTTCTCTTCATAACTCAAAGGGATTCGTACGGATTTGTATTCACATAAAATATGGTCTTTAAATACGCCTGATATTTCAGCCTTTACCCAATAAAATCCACCGTCTTTTCGCATATTTTTAATCGCGCCCGTCCATTTGTTATACTCTTTAATGGTTTGCCATATCTGTTTAAAAACCGCTTTAGGCATATCGGGGTGTCGGACAATATTGTGTGACTTTCCAATCAATTCATCAACACTGTATCCACTGATTTGGGCAAACACTTCATTGGCATAGGTAATCTCCCCTTTTAAATTGGTACGAGAAATTATCAGTTCCCCTTGAGGAACTTCGGTTTCAATTAAAAACTCACTGTTATTAAATTCCATTATTTCACCTCGTCAAAATGTTGGGCAAATCCTTGTAAATCTTTTTTCTTTAAATCCCCATTATAAACGATTTTATTGGGGTCCATCGTATCATCGTTAAGTATTTTAGGCACAATATCAGCATTGTTAAGTACTTCAATGTGTTCATCGAGTTCATCTTCACTGTATGCCATTTGCATATCAGCCGAGACAACATGCGGTATGGCTTCAATGATTCGTAATTTTTCTAACTCTTCTTTAACGCCATTGCCTTCAATGGTAATAATAATTCGTCCCACTTCATCGTGCATATGATAATCACATGCCGGACAATTTTTCAATGACTCCACTACTTCATCAAGATACTTCGGAACGGTTTGTACTACTATACTTGAAATATTCATATTAAACTCCTTTGTTTTTAAAATTTCCAATAGTTAATGATTTCACTATCACTGCTGGCGAAAAGTTCATTGTCACTGATAAAAAGAATTTGTGTCAAAGTTGCTTTTTGCCCTGTTAAATTGTATAAATATTTTTGTGTGTTTATATCAAAAACCAAAACTTCATTTTTTTCATTGTAAGATACAGCCCCTCGTGTGGCTTTTTCATTTAAGGCACAACTGTATAATAAGAAGTCAAAATTCAGACTATACGCACTGCCATTGTTAGAAAATACGACGGCTTTTCGATCTTGTCCTGCGGTTAAAACGACACCGTTTTTATAATCCACTTGATAGACTCGATCTAAATTTAAGGCATCTAACTCTTTAAACAAACTCCCATCTTTGGCATTGAAGATGCGAACAATACCGCTTTCATCGGTTGAAGCAAAACGTTGTTTATCTTGCGATAATTTAAAGTGTGAAAAAGAAGAGTGACTGACTTGCTTCATATACTCAAGGCTTTGAGTTTGTAGATTATACAGCCCAATTTGATTGCTTAACAGTCCAAATAAAATTCGGTTTTCATCAACGAAAGAGGCTTTTTGAATAAAGTATTTTTTTTCAATATCAAAAACTTTATGCAAGGTATCATTTTCATAAATCCATAAGTTACGATACCCTTTCATGCCTTGTGAAACAATCAAAAGCTTGTTGGCAATTAAATCAATGGAATAAATTTTTGCAGGAATAACATCTCCCATAAAATCTTCAATAGGAGGGATTTCAATGGTTTTAATGATGTGTTTGGATGCCACATCAAAAAGTTCCACACTGCCATTGCTGTTAGCGGCATACAAGACTCCTTGGGTGTAAAGAATGTCTTGGACATCCCCTTTGGCTTTTAAACTAAAAGTAGGGGTCAAAGTTTCCATGCTGTGGGCATAAAATCCCAACGTGAGAATAAAAAGAATAATTTTAATCATCTTGATGTAACTCTTTATTAATTTTTGCCATTTGTTGTTTCACTTCATAAAAGTGTTCAGGGGTTAAATTGTCAGATTTACTCCATTGTACCTCAATGGCATTATTATAAGGCGCTCCCATAAACTCTATTTGTGTTGAAAACTCATCTAAAGTATTGCAAATAATCTCTTCTTGTGTTTGAAGGTCAGTGATTTTAATGAACCAACCTCCCAAACCATTCTCTTGAATATGGGCTTTAAATGTAGCACTCATTTTTTTCCTTTATAGTTTGGTGTAGTGTATGGCTTGAGTAGGGCAAACCCCTACACAAAACCCACACCCTGTGCATAAATCAAATTTAATAGAGGGTCGAAACATACCTAAAAATTCTATGGCATGGCTCAAGCACGGGTTTTTACATGAAAAACACATGGTAGTGTTCCAACTTAAACATTTTAACATATCAATCTCAAAAATGGCATTGATATCTTTTTTTTCTTCCAGTGTTAATACCTCAAAAGGACACTCTTTGGCACACGCATCGCAAAACGTACAGCCATTGGAACTTAGATCCAAATAGGGTGTTTTATCTTTATGAATACGGATAATATTCTCTTCACAAACTGTGCTGCATTTTCCATCACACTCTTGGCACATATTATGAAAAGAAGATTCATCTTTAAAATAAGGAGGTCGAATAAATTGTTGTTGAGGTTCTCTTTTTTCTTTGGATGAAAAAAGAGAACTAAAAAGTTCTCTTCTTTGCATATTAATCTTTTAGCGTATCTAAACCTTCAGTCAGTTTTGTTCCAACCCAGTTTGATTTTTCGCTTCCGTCTTTTGAAGTAAATTCAGCTACGAAATTGTTTTCTATCCATTGTCCATCACTTTGTGGGGCATGACAACCGCTGCAATTAAATCGTGCACCCGCAAGTTGGTCAAGCTCTTTGATGGCTAATTCATTGTTATCTTCATCCACTGCTTTTTTAAATTTTTTACCATCAAACGTGTGTTTTGGTCTAAAATCAGTTAAGTGTGATTTTGGATACGGTAAAGCCCCCATACTCTCTGCAACACCCGGTGCATGACATCCTACACATTGGTTGTTGTTAATGGTTATTGGCAACATTCCTTCAGTATCGTGAGGAATCATTGGTGGAGCATCTTGGAATGCCCGTGCAAATTTTTTCCCACTTCCAGGCGTTGACTCGCTGTACTGTGTTTTATCAGGCATAACACTGTTTTCACTGAACAAGTCCACTTTTCTAAAACCAATTGAGGTATCCTCAATCATTGGTTTTGCGACTTCTTTATTGTTTGGATTGGCATCATTGACACACCCTACAAACATAAAAGAGGAAGCAACCACTAAGCTTAAAGCTATTTTACTAACGAATTTCATTTTTTATCTCCTATTTGAGTTCTTAAAGAAAAATTTAAAGCATCATCATCGCATACTTCTACACATCGACCACAGTTGGTACACTCACCACTTAAAACCTGCAAACTCTCTTTCCCTACCATCCAAAGGACTTGACTTTCAGGGCAGACTTCTTTGCATTTCATACAAACGGTGCATTTGGGTTCATCGTGATTGACTCGAATAAGACTGTATTTGCCTACAACAGAGTAAAACCCTCCTAAAGGACAAATATGACCGCACCAACCATTTTTTAAGATAAACAGGTCAAATAAGAATATAACAAGCATCATTGCCCATCCAAATCCCAAACCAAAAATAATTCCTCTGTGTGTGACTGAAATGGGAGAAACCAGTTCAAATGCCGTTACTCCTAAAACATACGATAATACTAGGCTTAATGCCAATACATAATATCGCATATTGCGAGTAGCAGGTTGTTTTTTCTCAATTTGGTTAAATCCCAATTTTCTTCGTACATAGTTTGCCATATCCGTAATGATATTAACAGGACAAACCCATGAACAAAAGACACGACCTCCCACAAGAAAGTAAAATGCCGTGATAATAAAAGCTCCCACTAAAATATTCGCAGAGAGTAAAGCTCCTGCACTGAACATTTGCAACGCTGCAAAGGGGTCACTTAAAGGGATAACACCCAAAAATAATGAAGAGCTTAGATTCCCTTGTAAAATTGTCCAACCCCATACATTTCCAGCTACATACAGCAACATTAACGATATTTGTACCACTCGACGTAAGATAAGAAATCGGTGTTTGACTAAAAACTTAATCATCGAGTAATCCTTTCATATCGTTTAAAGAGTCAATGGCTCTTTCTTTACTGATTTGCGTTGTGGTGGTTTGACTGGTTGAACTCTCTACACGAGATTCATCGGCTTTTTCCCAACCTTTAACATAGTGATCTCCCACTTCTCCTAATGCTACCTCTCTTGGCAACACAAAAATGGCGGCTTTTTTGGTTACACATGCACGTTCACATAAACCGCATCCGGTACAGTAATCACTGTCTACAATGGGTTTTAAAAAGGCATGTTTACCTGTTCGTTCATTTTTGGTGTATTCCAAATATATGGCTTTGTCCAATAAAGGACACGCTCGATAACACGCATCGCATTGGATTCCCCAAAAAGCGATACAGTTTTTCGCATCAACCACCGCTAAGCCCATTCGTGCCATATCAATATCAAGTTGGTCATTTTTACTGACACTTTTTATATCTAAAGCACCGCTGGGACAAACGGGTACACAAGGAATATCAGGACACATATAACAAGGAATTTCTCTTGGTTCAAAAAACGGTGTGCCTAAAGGTTTATTGTCACCAGGTGTGGCTAAAACCAAGGTATCGTATGGACAGGCTTCTACGCACATGCCACACTTAATACAGGTTTTCAAAAAGTCGTCTTCACTTAATGCCCCAGGTGGTCGAAGTAGGAGTTTTGAAGCCGTAGCTTCATCAATATAGGCACTCCATATTAATCCACCCAATGCCATCAGCCCAACGACTCTTGCACTTCCTAATATAAACTTTCTTCTGTCGCTTATCATTTTTGAACCTTATTTTACTGTTAAAAAATTATACACTGTATACTTTTACCGCACATTTTTTAAAGTCTGTTTGTTTTGATTGAGGACACGTTGCATCTAAACATACTTTGTTGATAAAGACTTTTTCATCAAACCAAGGCACATAGACCAATCCTCTTGCCGGTCGGTTTCTTCCTCGTGTTTCAACTCTTGCTTTTACTTTTCCACGTCGTGATTCAACCCAACACAATCCACCTTGTTTGACACCAAATTTCTCAGCATCAGCAGGGTGCATATAACATAATGCTTCAGGAACGGCTCGGTATAATTCAGGAACTCTCATGGTCATTGTTCCACTGTGCCAATGTTCTAAAACCCGTCCTGTACTTAACCATACTGGGTATTCTGCATCTGGCATTTCAGGTGGATCCATATACGGTCGTGCAAAAATTTTTGCTTTATTTTGTAATGAAATTTTTGTTTTATCTTTAACTCCAAGTAAATCCCCTTGAGCTAAGGCTTTAGCTAATGTTCCGTAAAAAGCAAATTCAGTGTGACCCGTTTCTTTACCATATTTTTTTGCATAAGGGTCGTATTGAGCATTAAATCTCCATTGTGTCTCTTTTCCATCCACAACTGGCCATTTAAGTCCTCTTACTTTGTGATAAGTATCAAAGTCAGCTAAATCGTGAGCATGACCTCGTCCAAACTCTGCATACTCTTCAAAAAGATATTTTTGAATAAAGAATCCATACCCTTTAAAGACTTCACCGTCACTACCTACAACATTTCTTGAATCTCCGTACCCTTCCGAGTTATCAAACCCTTTTTGAATAGGATCATTTTGATCAAGTTTATAACTTTTTGCTCGTTTGTTGGCAAATAAGATTTCATACATGGTGGTATCTTCGTTATAACCCATTGCTTTTGCTTGTTCAATCATACTTGGTAAGACTTCTTTTCGTGGACCACTTGGTTGATATTCACCCCAAACGTCTTTAACAGTAAATCGTTTTGCAAGTTCAACCCATTGCCATGTATCACTCATTGCATCACCTACAGGTAATACTTGTTGTCGCCATAATTGTGTTCGTCGTTCCGCATTTCCATAACCACCCCATTTTTCATAAATCATGGCACTTGGTAAGATTAAGTCAGAGACTTTAGCTGAAATTCCTGGGTATCCATCGGAAGTAACAATAAAGTTATCCATTTCTCGTGCGGCTTTAATCCAATGTGTTGCACTGGCAGTATCTTGATAAGGGTTACATACATTTACCCATGCAAATTTAACCAATCCATCTTCGATTCCTCGGTGGATTTTCATAATATCTTGAACTCCCACTGGGTTAATGGTTCCTTCTGGAACATTCCAAACATTTTCAGTGATTTTTCGGTGTTTTGGATTGGCAACCATCATATCTGCTGGTAATCGGTGCGTAAATGTTCCTACTTCTCTTGCTGTTCCACACGCACTTGGTTGACCTGTAAGTGAGAAGGCACCGCTTCCTGGTTTGGCTTGTTTATTCAATAAAAAGTGTACGTTGTACGCTAAAGTATTGACCCATGTTCCACGAGTGTGTTGGTTCATACCCATTGTCCAAAAGCTTACCACTTTTCGGTTTTTCTCAATATAAAGATTGGCTAATGTTTGTAATTTTTTCTTAAATTCATTGATATCTTCATCAGGGTCACCTTTAGAGATTTTTGCCACATAATCCAAGGTATAAGGCTCTAAGAATTTTTTATACTCTTCAAATGGAATTTCCCAATGCGCAAGTCCGGCATTTTTATTGACCATCATGTCGCCTTCTTTATATCCATACGGAGCTAAAGCAGGAGCTTCAGTTGCAGAGACGACTTTTTGCATCTCTTTTGAAATAATTTCCATCTCTTTGGCAGAATATTTTCCATCTTTGATTGATTTTTCATCACTTGTTCTCATACCATAACCCATATTAACAGGACTGGCTGCAAATACGATATGTTTTTTTACGAAATCCCAATCAATGGCTTCAGGGGCATTATAAACGATTTCTCGTGCAATATAGTTCCACAATGCAAGGTCAGTATTGGGTGTAAAAATAATTTCAATATCTGCTAAGTCAGAAGTTCGGTGTGTATACGTAGACATATTAATGACTTTAACATTTTGAGGATCACTTAATTTTCTATCGGTTACCCGTGACCATAAAATTGGGTGCATTTCTGCCATATTTGAACCCCAAGATACGATGGTATCCGTTAATTCAATGTCATCGTAACATCCACTTGGTTCATCAATCCCAAATGTTTGGTAAAAACCAACAACAGCAGATGCCATACAGTGTCTGGCATTTGGGTCAATGGCATTACTTCTAAATCCTGCTTTCATCATTTTTTGAGCAGCATACCCTTCCATAATAGTGTATTGTCCTGAAGCAAATACACCAACCCCTTCAGGTCCAGAAGCTTTAAGTGCTTTTTTGATGTGAACTTCCATCTCATCAAAAGCTCGTTTCCAGCTAACAGGTGCAAATTTACCGTTTTTATCAAAGTTTCCATTGGAATCGACTCGTAACAATGGTTGTTTTAATCGGTCAGCCCCGTACATGATTTTTGCATTAAAATACCCTTTAATACAGTTAAGCCCTCGATTAACTGGGGCTGCAGGGTCACCTTTAACGGCAACAATTTTGCCCTCTTTGGTGGCTAACATAATTCCACAACCTGTACCACAAAATCTACAAGCTGCCTTGTCCCATCTCCAACTTGATTCAGCTTCGTTTGCTGCTGCACTCAATGTTGTTGGAACGCTCATTCCAACCGCTGCAGCCGCACTTGCTGCTGCTGAACTTTTTAAGAAATCTCTTCTTGAAAGCGCCATGTTGTTCTCCTTTTAAATTTGTCTGTATTTAAACAAGTCATTGTAACACTTTACGAAAGCATAATCTTTGACCATAGTCAAATTTCATAAGTTTTAATTAAGATAAAAAGTGTCTTAATTGCATAAACTTTGTACTCATAACAAGAATATGCTACCATAACAAAGTTAAAGTTCAATGACAAAAGTTACACAAAAGGAGCAAAAAGGTGAGTTTTTTTACCTATATAAAAGCCGTAGGCACAGGCCCAAAATCCAACAGAGATTTACGTTATGAAGAGATGAAAGATGCCATTAAACAGATTTTAGACAATCAGTGCGAAAGCGAACAAGCAGCGGCATTTTTAATGTGTTTGCGGATTAAACTTGAAAGCAATGAGGAGTTAAAAGGGTGTTTAGACGCTTTTGAACCTTATATGAATAAAGTGGATATTCCTCAAAGTGTTGAGTTGGGATTTTCATATGATGGCAAAACTGACCAACCTTTTTTATTTCCCTTAACAGCACAGATATTAGAGAGTTTTTTTCAAAAAAACAAAACGATTGCTCCTTTTGATCTGGTTATCTCGGGTGATTTAGAACAACCTGCTAAAAGTGGATTAACCGTAAAAGAAGTGGCAACCGCCATAACATTGCCTGCCAATCTTCACTTTTTTGACCGTGCGAATTATTTTAAAGCCTTATCGGCGTTGACTCCTTTGCGAAAAAAACTCTATATGCGAACCATTTTTAACACCGTTGAAAAGTTATTGAACCCTGCAAATTCAAATTATGCTATTACATCAGCTTTTCACAAACCGTATGTTAAGAAATATTTTGATTTGTTTGGGGATAAGTATGAAAATATGATGATAATTAAAGGTGATGAGGGCAACCCAGAAGTCTTTGGTGATTTTAAATATTGGGTTAAAAAAGAGGATGAAATTGTTGAACAAATCTTGACACTAAACTCTTTTGGAATAGAGTATTCGCATACGTATGAGAAAATTACCTTAGCACAAAATCTTGAGCTTTTAGCTCAACCAAGTGATGAACTATTGGCATTGGCACAGTTAAATGCCGCTATTTTATTGGTCGTTGCAAAACGATTTGACACCGTTCATGAAGCCTATGCGCATATAAAAGGATAACTTATGAAAACTAAGCTCAAAGAGATATTTATCTTTTCACAACTGGATGAAGCAACGCTAAAAATGATTGAAGAGTTTACTTATGAAGTCAAACTCAATAAAGACAATATTGTGTTTTATGAAGGAGATGATCCTAAATATTTACACATATTAACCAAAGGAATTATTAAACTCTATAAAACAGCAACCAACAGTAAAGAGCTGGTGTTAAAATATTTTCAAAGCAATGAACTCATCGCAGAAGCAGCCAGTTTCCAGCAAATCCCATATCCTGCAACCGCACAAGCTTTTACCGATGTTGAAGTGCTAAAAATTGATTTTTTAAAACTTAAAGCCATTATGCTTAAAAATCCCGAGTTGTGTTTTAATATGCAAATTTCACTCATTCAAAAAATCAAAAACTTAGAGAGCATTATTTCCACACAGTTGGTGTTAGATACCAAAGAAAAAGTGGCAAAATATATTTGTGATAATGAGAAAGATTTTTTCAAAACCAAAAAAATACTTGTGGCGCAATTGTTGAATATTACGCCTGAAACACTTTCTCGAACCCTTAAAGTCTTTAAAGATGAGGGATTAATTGATACGAAAAACAGACGAATCAAAAAAGAGGAATTATCAGCATATTTTCTTTAAAGAAGTGTTAGGTGCTAAGAGTTAAGTGTTATGTTGCCATCGCTTAACTTCTTACCACTCTCTTCTTACTTTTCACTTCTTATTTTTCTTCAGGAAACTCAGGCGTAAAATGTTCCAAACATCTGGCACTGTGAAAAGTACGGCTGTATTCGGGATTGGTAAAGACATTTCCTTCCAAACTCCAACCTTGAGGTTGACTGATAATAATAGAAGGAGCAACTTTACGTTGAACACGGTTTTCACAAATAATGGGTTTTCCACTTAAAAAACGATTTTCAACTGTTTCCATACGATCGGTGGTAACAAAATAGTGCATTAAAATAAAAAATGACAATATTGAAAAGACCAAGGGAAAACCAATTTTAAAGGCATTTTTGCCCACAAAAGATCGTGTGGTAACAAAAGCAGTAACAATAAGTATAAAAATGCCAATGACAATATAGGCACCTTCTAATTCTAAAAATTTCATTCTAATCCTTTATAAATGGTTTTGTTCCCAAGCATAAAATGCTTCGCTAAAATAATCAATGCGCACTTTCTTAAACTCTCGAGAAGAGTAAAGTGGCATATACGAAGTGTGTTCAATGCTGTTGGCAATTTTATCAATAACTGCTTGGGTCTCTTCTTTGGTTTTGCCGTGAATCATGGTAAATAAATTGTAGCTCCAGTTTTCATATTTGGGGCGTAAATAACAGTGACTTACTGCACTGTAGGCAGCAGCTTCTTTTCCAATGGCTTGAGCCTGATTTTCATCAATATCCCAAACGACCATGGCATTGGCATTAAATCCTGCGTTTCGATGGTTTAATATGGAAGCATAACGTCGTATGACACCGGCATCTAAAAACTCTTGAATATGTTCAAAAAGAGTTTCATACGAGATATTAAGTGCATCAATAATGCCTTTAAAAGGCTCTTCAACTAAGGCAATATCTTTTTGTAAATGTTGAATCAATTCATAATGTGTTTCATTTAAGGATAACTCTTTGTAGGTTTTTGTCGCAACATGCTCTTTTTGGCTTAACGAGTTGGTCGTATCCAGTTTGACTGAAATTTTAAAGAGTTTTAATGTGGGTAAAATAATAAAATTTTTGGCTTTGGTTTTTAATGCCAGTATCTCAACCGTTTTTTCTAAACCCAATTTTGAATTGGGAGCAACAGCGAGGGTAAACCAAATATTAAAGGCATGATTTCGTTCGTAATTGTGTGAAATACCCGGATGAGCATTTAAAACAGCCACAGCGTTGTCAATCTCTTCTGTCTCTACTTCAAATGCCACTAAAGAAGAGGTGTATCCGAGTTTCTTCGTATCAAAAATAGCCGAAGTTTGTCGTATGATTTTATCTTTTTTGGCTTCATTTAAAAGACTTAATACTTCTTGTTCGGTTGTGTTAAGTTCATTAGCAATGGACAAAAAAGGTCTTGCTGTGAGTGGAAAATTTTTTTGTATTCGAAGCAGTATTTCATTTTTTAAATCAGGTTTGGTTAATGGACTCATCTTTGTTCCTTTTTTAATTTAAAAAAATTATAACTTATCAAATTTATTTAAACATTGATTTAAAACAATTTTTAAGGTTTAGAATTTTGCCCATTTTTTTCTTGATATATATTATTGTGAATTTCTCAAACTCTTAATATGATATAAAAAACAAACAAGGAGTCTATATGTCAAAAGTGGTATTAATCACAGGAGCAACATCAGGGATGGGGTTAGAAACTTCAATTTTACTTGCTCTTAATGGGTATACAGTGTATGCAGGAACACGAGGTAATGAAGCAGAACTGTTGGAAAAAGCCAAAGAAAAAGGGGTGCAAATCCATATTGTGCCTTTGGACGTTACGCAAACTCACTCCATACAACAAGCGGTTAAAAGTGTGATTGAAAAAGAGGGCAAAATCGATGTGTTGGTCAACAATGCAGGGTTTGGTTTGTTAGCCACACTGGAAGAGGGCAGCGATGAAGAGATGTTCAAACAGTTTGATGTCAATGTCTTTGGTTTAATTAAAACCACACGAGAGGTATTGCCTTATATGAGAGAAGCCAAAAGTGGGGTGATTATCAATATTTCTTCATTTTTAGGCAAAATGGGCTTACCTCTTTTAAGTCATTATAATGCCAGTAAATATGCTGTGGAGGGGATTACGGATTCGTTACGATTTGAAGTTGCTCCTTTTAATATTCGAGTACACTCTGTTCTTGCAGGATTATTTGGTACAAATTTTGTCAAAAAAGGTTTGCTCGCTAACGCTAAAACCACGAGCGATACAAGCCCTTATAAAGAGTTGGTTTCTCACTTTGTTCCCATTGTAGGAGCAGCAATTAACGAAGGACCAAGCCCCATGCCAATCGCACAAGCCATTAAAGATATTATTGAAAATGAGAAAAGTGAAATCGCAGTAAAAGTAGGAGAAGAAGCCGATACCTTTGTTCCTTTGCGAAAAGCATTGAGTGATAAAGATTTTGAGGAGAAGATTAAGGAGACGTTTGGGGTTTGATTTTTTTGGAAAACAAGCACTGTTGGGTGCTTGTTTTGTCTATGATATTTTTAGGATGGCTTGTATATAATGTAAAATTGATAAATTGTTAAGTTGAAGAGAGGATAAATAATTGAGTGAATCAGAAAATATAGAATCACAAAGTTCAAATACAAAAGATATAATTAATGCCACAACAGGATTAGTAAAAGCAATTCCAATTTATGAAGATGGATTACAACCCGTTACAAAACAACTTGGAAAATCACTAGAAACTTTAGGAAAAGCTATTAATGTAGCTTTATTACCAATTAGCTGTGTTGTGTGGGGAGCAGATAAGTTAAAAAGTTTTATTGAAAATGATGTCGCTGAAAAACTTAAAGATATTCCTGAAGAAAAAATATGTACTCCTGATCCTACAGTAGCTGGACCAGTACTAGAAGCATTAAAATTTGCAGGACATAAAGAAAGTTTAAAAGAAATGTATGCAAATCTTCTCGCAAAATCATTAAATCAAGATACTACAGATAGAACTCATCCATCATATGTTGAAGTAATTAAACAATTAACAGTTGAAGAAGCAAGGCTTCTTCAACTGTTATCGAATGAAGAAAAATATCCTATTGTATGTAACTTTATGAATACATCAAAAAATTCAAATTTATCAATAATGTTAAGAAATAGTTTTAATAAAATTTGTAATGAAATCAATATTGATAAAGAAAATTCCAATACTTATTATGATAATTTACAAAGATTAAAACTTATAGAAGTAGTTGAAACTAGAACTTCTAAAATTGAAGAAGATTTGATGAGTCAACTTCCTGGTTTTGCAATTCCTGGAGCAGACAAGTTTGAATTTAAAACAACAACTAATTACATATTGAAATTTACAAATTATGGAACTAGATTTGTAGAAATATGTTTAAAGTAAAATCTAACAAAATCTTCTTGATAAAATACTAAAGATACTTAGTTCAGATAAAGAATTTTAAGGATACGAATTTCTGAAATATAGTAAAATAGAGGCTCTCTTGAAAACCACAAGGGTTTCCGCTTTCTTACTTTTTGGTCTCGAAAAAGTAAGCAAAAAAGACTGCCAAGTTGATGAAGGAACAGACCCTAAGATTTTAGACTTTTTTTTCTGCGCTGTGGAACTCGTCGAAAAAGTGCATTTAGCACTTTTCTCTCCTCAAACAGTTGCCACCTTAAGAACTCATAAATATTTACTTAATTGCCCGCATATTTAACATATTTTTCTTCCTCATAACACTGGTTATTTTTATAAAGAGAATGAGCTAGTATGAGTAATTTTCTCATTAAAGCCACTTTAATTACATTGGTTGATTTGCCTTTTTCTTTTAATCTTTTATAAAATTCAATCAATGGTAAATCTAATTGTTGATAGCTAAAAACTGCCATAAATAATGCTGAACGACAGCTCACGGATCCACTTTTAGAAATTCTTGCTTTTGTTTTATATGAGCTTCCAGATTCTCTATAAATTGGTTCTAATCCAGCCAATGAGACAATTTGTTTTTTATTTGCATCGGGATATTTAATAAAATGCAACAATAATTCTATAGCTATTTTTTCTCCAACTCTTTTTATTGTTTGTAGATTTAAAAATGATTTATATAATGTATCATCAGTTTTTAACAATAACTTTATTTTTTCTAGAATGTCTTCTTCCTCTTTTTGCAATAATTCTATCTTTTTTTTTAATTTATTAACTAAATATGTAGAAGTATTATATTGTTTAGATTCTAAATGATTCATACATTGAGTTTTTTGTTTTACAATTAATGATTTATAAATCATTAATTCTTGTAACTTTTCGTAAAGTATGTTAAGTACTGGTACTTTTATATCTTTTTTATTTGCAAGGGTTATAGCGCTACTTAACATTTTTGCATCTATTTTATCTGTTTTAGTTTTATTTCCTAATGCTTTTGCATAGTTAGAACTTTGTTTAGGATTAATGATAAAACATCGAATATTTTTATTTGCACAAAAAGATTTTAAAAGTGAAGAATAATTCCCAGTTGGTTCATAAACAAACACTAATTTATCAAGTTCTTTTTTATACTGTTTTTTTAGTTTTGAGTATAAAGTTTTTATCCCTTTTAAGCTGTTTTCAATAACTAAGTCTAAATCATTATAAGGAACATATACATTGATTGTTGACTTACTAATATCTAATCCGATAGAATACATTTCTAGAACCTTTATTTTAGGATAAAGAGTTCGTTAGGGTAGGATTTCTCCTACCTGATTTGTCATATAAACTTTGTACTCGTGAATACTAACTAGTTAAACTGTTATTGTTGCCACTCAAATTTAAATATGACTATCCAACTGTTTGCCAAGATAATTATTAATTTAATTTCTTCCAATCCTCGCCGATATATCATTTTAACTAACTCTATGAAAATATATTATCATATCTCCATTATTTCTAGTATACGAGTCCTCGCTGTTCCCCGAAAAAAAAGCCTAAAATCTTAGCTTCATCAAAGGCAGGAATTAAATCCCTACACTTCAAACTATCTTTAGTAAATTAAAGTCAGTGAAGTTGTAATCTTAGAAAATCAAATATGTCAATGTCCTTATCCCATTCTTTCCAACATCTGAAAAGCCGAGCGTTTATTTTTTATTTCGGTAAAGCCGAGGACTGTTTGACGAGAGAAAAGTGCTAAACGCACTTTTTCGAGGAGTTCCGCAGGCAGAAATAAAAAATAATAAGTGAGGGAACCCCAAAGGGCTTTGAAGCTTTGTTGGTGGCTTTTTGTTACTTTTTACCATTAAAAAGTAAAAGGCGGAAATCTTTAGGTTTTCAAGAGCATAAAAAAACTAAAATCTCAAGCAAAACCACACAACCCCAAACTCTTTACTCCAACTTAGAAAACATATCCTCAAATAAAGCCATATCCATTTTTGAAAAAGCGAACCATTTTTTGCCGAGGTCTTTTAAACTTGCCCCTATATGAAAAATTGTTTTATTATCAATGATAAGGAATCTGTCGTGAGAATTTTTAAATATTTTTACAGAGATATTATTATATTGAGTATAGTATTTCTCTAAATCCAGTTTGAGTTGTTTGGATATGGTATGCGTGTAGATAGTTACTTTTATATGGGGAATTTTACTGAAAATCGTCAGTGTAGTATCATCAATATAATTATCGATGAGAATAACTGTTTTACTGGCTTGTCTTAATAAATCAGATATAAAACGATAGGCATCAAAAATTTGACCATCGTAAAATATGCCTTGTGTTGGCTTTAATTGTTTTTGTTCTAATGCAACAAATATCTTATCAAATTTTTCATCTGATTTTATCTCATGTTCTATTTGCTTTTTCTCAAGAGTATCTATCTTTTTAAAAAGGTCGTTATTTGATGATATAAATTGTTTCATATTTACAAAAGCTCTGATGATTTGTACACTTCTGTTGATTGCTATATCACTTTTTAAAACTGCACTTAACATTGACACCCCTTGTTCAGTGAAAACATAAGGATTGATATAGGAATGTTTTAAGTTTTGCAACTGGTAACATTTTGTTACCAGTTCATTTTTTTCATCATTATTGAGTTGAAATCTAAAATCTTCAGGAAATCTTTTGATATTTCTTCTTATTGCCTGATTAAATGTTTTTGTTTCTATAGTGTAAAGTTTTGCCAAATCACTGTCCAGCATAACTTGAACACCTCGAACAGTAAATATTTTATTGTGTATATCTTCAAGGATGAGTTCTATATCTGTTCCTATGATTCAATTTTTAAAACAATAACAAAAAAAGAAAAACTATCTTAAAAATATGACAAACTGTAATATTTTTAAAATGAACTAAAATTAATACATAAAAGGCATATCTTTTATACATACAGTACAGTTATTAATTATCTAATATAAATGTATATTAAATATACAATCTTGATATATGTCAATGTTTATAAAATAGTATTGATTTATACTTCGTTTTAGATGTTAAGCAAAAGGAGAAAGAGGTTATGACAGATTCTACTGATGTATTGAATATGTTAAAAATTGTCTACACCATTTATACCGTTTCGGTAATGTTGTTGATAGCGTGGTTTGCTTTTGGTGTGATGTCGCCCAAAGGAAAGCCAAGAATAGTTAAGCCCAGTATATTTTATGGATATGTGGGAGTGTTAGTTACAGTAGGAGTTGCGATTCATATTGTAACATTCAATAAAATACCGTGGGTGGAAATTGATTTTAAACGAGATCATATCACTCCTGATAAGGTAGTTAATATTGTGGTCAAAGACCACCATTTTGAATTGCCTCAAAAAAGAATCATCGCACAATGTCAAGAGTATGTTTTGTTTGATGTGGACTCAAAAGATTTAACCTATGGGTTTGGACTGTTTCGACAAAACAACTCTATGGTGTTACAAATGCAAGTCGTACCTGGAAGTTCCAATCAACTGATGTGGAAATTTGAAAAAAATGGAGTTTACTCTATTCGTTCAACCGAATACTCAGGACCCAAAGGGGCGTATATTTATTATGAAAATGCGTTTGAAGTCCAAGGGTGCGAAACCAATGACAAATATGCAATGAGAAAGGTACAACATGAGCGTTCTTAAAACATTGCTTCATGGAAATGAAGGGGGCTTAAATGCCCAAGGGCTTACCGCTGTTCAAAAAGTTACACTGCGAGCGGTTATTGTGGGAGTGTTGTATTATGGGTTAGCGGCAATTGAGGGAATGATGATGCGCGCTCAGCAAATCACACCGTTACCGTTTATTGATGAGTCTCATTACTTTTCAATTATGACCGTACATCCCATTGTAGGGATATTTGGTTCAACCTATTTATTGGTGTTTGGGGCATTTACCTTTTTAGTGCCGTATTTGATGAACAAACCATTGTACAGTGTCAAAATTGCCAATTGGACATGGATACTCATCGCCGTTGGGGCGTTGTCTTCGTGGTTGGGAGGATTTATTTACCACTACGCACCTCTTTACACACTGTATTGGCCATTGCCCGTTGATTTTAAGCAGTACAATGCTGTGGGTGGTTTGGTGTTTGTGGGTGGAATTGCACTTATTATGTTTGGTACGATTGGATTCATTTACAATATTTTTGCCACGGTATTTTATACGGAAAAAGGGCATGAGAAACGCCCCATTAAACCTTTACTGATTTCAGCATTGGGTATTGATGGATTTTTAAATATTTTATATAAAATGCAAGGCAAAGAGCCGTATGCTAAAGAACCAGCGGTTTCATTGCCTGTGGTTGCGATTTTTCGAGGAACGATAGATACCTTTTTGGATGCGTTGGTCATTTTAACGTGTGGGATTTTAATTTTGATCTATATTTTTGCTGAACTAGCAGGTGTTCCTATGGATTATACATCGGTTAATGCCTTATTGTATAAAAATTTTTTTTGGTGGGGATTGGATTTAATCGCCGATGGGTTGGTGCTCATTTATGTCGCAGGAACATGGTATTTATTGGCCATGCTTATTACGGGCAAAAAACTTTTTATGCAAAACATTGCACGAGCTGCCTTACTTTTAGAGTTAGTAGTGTCTTGGTTTGTTTGGTCGCATCATTTATTGGCAGATCAAGGACAACCCAATATGATGAAACTGGTTTCAGGAGAGATGGTTACAGCATTTGAATTGGTCACTCAAGGCATTGCGGTGTTTATTACGTTAGTGACGTTATGGAGTGCGCGACCGTTAAAAATGAGTAACGAATTAAAGTTTTTACTCGCAGGAATTTTAGGCTTTATGTTAGCTGTACCTGCTGGAATCTTACAAGCGGACATGGGATTAAATCGAGTTTTGCACAACACACAATGGATTGTAGGTCCTCATGTGCATGTGGCGATTTTAGTGGGTCTTAGTATGACGTTGTATTCAGCCTTGTACACACTTTGGCCAATAGTAACAAATAACGTTAAGCTCTACAGTCAAAAACTTGCCAATATTCACTTTTGGGGGCAACTCATTGGTGGTATAGGAATGGGAGCGTTTATGGGAATGGCAGCCATGGATGGAATGTTGCGACGAACGTTGTATATTAACGGTGAGTATGAAACCTATATGATTTTAGCAGGAATTTGTGGGTTTATGTTAATAGTAGCTTGGGTGTGTTTTTTGGTTAATGTGATTATGAGTATTGGTTTAAATGGACTTTTACGCATTTTTACCAAAACAACGCTAGATACAACAGCGTGTGTACCTGCATTAAAAACAGTATAAATGAGACGTTTTAACGTCTCATTAAAGGAGATACGATGGTTATGAATATTCAAAAAGTGGCTCAAGAAATTTATGAAGAGAGTTTGTACAATACCATTTTGTTTGAAATAAAAGAGAAATATCAATCAATGGAGCTTTCGTGTGAAACCATTACAACGATTTTACAAACAGATGAAGCATTACTTCAAGAGTACATTTTAATCAATCGTTATTCAGAACTCTCTTCGATTCATGCCAAAGCTTTAATAATTGATAAAAACGATTCTGAACAAACGATTGATGCTAAAAATACCATCAATAAAAATGTGCAAGAACTTAAAAATTTGGAAAACTTTTCTGTGGATTCCAAAGGCAGTGCCTATGAGATTTGGATTGGTTCAGTAGGTATTATGCTGATTTTTATGATTCACAATGTGGTGGCTTTATTTACAGAACTCTATGCGACTCATTCAGAAGTGATTTATACTCTTTTTGGTCTCATTGCACTGGCAACGTATTATGGGTACAATAAAATCAAACGCAATCATGAACTCAAATTTGAACGATATAAAACGTTGTATACCAATACCAATAAACTCATTCACAGTGCGTGTGTCAATCAATACATTAAACAAGAGGAGTTGTATTGAGTATAAATTGATTCAAATTAAGGAAAGCTAATTTTCATTTGGTTAGAATAACTTTTTAACACAAAGGTTTTTGTATGGCATATTTTCCTGCATTTTTGAAGTTTGATGATAAAAAGATTTTAATCGTAGGTGGGGGAAATGTTGCATTAGAAAAACTCGAACATCTGCTCGATTTTACCCACAATATTACACTTATTGCCCAAGCCTACAATGAAGCCACAATGGCATTAATCCAACAACACCGCTTAACTCATTTGGTAAAAACCTATGAAAAAGGTGACGCTCAAGGCTATGATATAGTTATTGCTGCTGTGGATAATTTTGCCTTACAAGAAGAGATTTATTTAGAAACACGACAATATCCTTGTCTTTGTAATTGTGTGGATTTACAACAATATTGCGATTTTATTTTTCCTTCGTATGTCAAAAAAGGGGATTTAACCATTGCCATTTCGACAGGTGGATCTTCACCTGCTGTGGCAAAACAGTTGCGTATTTTTCTATCAAACCTTATTCCCAATAACATAGTAGAATTTTTAGAACAGATGAAAAACTACCGAAAAACTATGCCCAAAGGCAAAGAGCGAATGCAATTTTTAGACCAAAAAGCCAAAGAATATATACAAAGTTGGAGACAAACAGATGAAAACAAAAAACAGTAACTTACTTTTACTGGGATTTTTAGTGGGTTTTTTTATGATTGGATTTATCGCATTCCAAAATGCCATGCCCGAAGCAAAAAATGAGAGAGTCTATTCTATTTTGAAACCTTATTTGCCTTATACTGTTGAGAAACGATTGGGTGGGTTTACTGTTGTGGATAAAAAAACCGATGAAAAAACCAAACCCCCTGCTTCAGAAGCATTAAAATATATGGACAGTTTGGACAAACAGTGGGGCAAAGAGTTTTTAAAACTTCAAGGGAATGTATTGATGATTTTAGATGCCAACAAACAGCCTATCAAACAATTTGAAATCACGTCTGAAGAAAAAAAGTGGGTTGAAAACTTTTTTGAGATTTAAGCGCTCTTGACCTAGGTTATTTTTTTTTCTGTGTAAATCATTTATAATTAACATTAATATGCAATATAAAGGTTAGTTATGCGAAAAGCGTTGGAAGTGATTACATTTGTTCTGGGTGGATTGCTGATTTTCTTTTTTATTACACAACTGCCCCAGTTTTTTGAGTATCATCATGAGTATAAATTTGATGACAATGCTTTACGGAAAAAAGCCTTGGATTTAAACATCAATCCCATACCTACGAATTTTAGGGAAGCTTCAAAACTGTTGACGATTAAAAATGGGGAAATATCACATGATGAAGTGGCTTTAGGGCAAAAACTTTTTAACGATACGTTACTTTCTAAAAACAACGATATCAGCTGTGCAACATGCCATAAACTCAAAGAGGGCGGTGAAGATAATTTACCGACTGCCATTGGGCATAACAATCAAAAAAATCCCAGCCATTTAAATACTCCTACGGTGTTAAATACAGCGTTTGCCACGGCATATTTTTGGAATGCCAGAGCTAAAACTCTTGAAGAACAAGCAGCAGGTCCTATTCAAGCACATTTTGAGATGAATATGACCCAAGAAGAGGTGGTAAAACGACTTCAAGAAAGTTCTGAATATGTGCAACTTTTTAATACGGTGTTTGAGAATGAACCCGCTGTGAGTTTTGAAAATGTTCAAAAAGCGTTAGCTTCGTATGAAAGAACATTATTGACGCGTGGAAGTTTGGATGAATTTTTAGAAGGCAATAACGATGCCATGAACAGTAAAGCCAAAAAAGGGTTTGAACTGTTTTTAACCAAAGGGTGCAAAGGGTGTCATGCGGGTACAAGTTTTGGAGGCTTAAGTGTTGAAAAGTTTCCATTAAGAACTTGGTGGAATGAGTGGCTTAATGTTCAAGTAGTCAATGACAAAACAAGTGTTCTGCCTCAATTTCAACTTATTGACAGAACTTTTCCTTTTGAGAATATCGGGGGCTTTAAAGGAAAAGATAACAACAAACTGTTTCGAGTCCCCATTTTAAGAAACATTCATCAAACTTCACCTTATTTTCATAATGGCAGTGTTAAAGAGCTTAAAGAGGCAGTGCAAATTATGGGAAAATACCAATTGGGAATCATTTTTACTCAAGAAGAGACCGAGTTGATTGTTGAATTTCTAAAAACACTTGATGGTCAAATTATCCAATTTGAAGAATCCTTAAACAAAAATATTAATTATTGATTGTAAATAAGAATATTTAATTCACAAAATTGTAGAATATTCTTTTTACAAAGGTGATTATTATGAATACAAAGCTCAAAGACTTTTTCTTATTTCAAGATTTATGTGACGATACTTTGGCTCAAATTGAAGCATTCAGTAAGGAAGCGAGTTTTCCTAAAGAGAGCATCATTTTTTATGAGGGCGATGAATCAAAATATTTGTATTTACTTAAAAGTGGAATCATCAAGCTTTATAAAGTAACATCCAATGACAAAGAGGTGATTTTAAAATATTTTCATCCCAATGAACTTATTGCTGAGGTGGCTAATTTTGAGCAAATCCCTTATCCTGCAACTGCACAAGCATTTACCAATGTAGAGGTGATTATGATTGATTTTGCCTCATTAAAAGAGATTATTTACCAAAATCCCTCTTTGGCATTTAAAATACAAACGTCACTGATTAAAAAAATTAAAAACTTAGAGAATTTGGTTTCCATGCATATTGTGCTTGATTCTCAAGAGAGAGTGGCAAAATACATTCATGACCATACCGAAGAGTTTTTTAACACCAAAAACATTATCACCGCAGAAATTTTGAACATTTCACCTGAAACACTTTCCCGAATTTTACGTACCTTTAAAAACGAAGGTCTGGTTGATATGACCAAAAAAACAATAAATAAAGAAGAATTAAAACAGTTTTTTATCTAAAAAAATCCTCTTTACAATAAAAGCAATTTTTTTGCTTTTATTGTCTTGTCTTTTTAGAGTTTGTGTGATACTATTCGCGAAAAATTACTCTTAGGTAATAAAAGAGGCAAATCGTGAAAGCTGCAGAGAACAAAAGCGTTATTGAAAAAGTGTTTGTAAAGCTTAATCAAGTGGATAAAGTCCTTGAAAATAAAGTTGACACGATACTTTTGCGTATGATTAATATGCTGAAATATATTTTTATTTTAATTATGATTTTGTATTTGGCAATATGTCTGATGAGTTTATCTCATAAAATCATTTCGTTTACATTAAATCAAGGGGCTTTGGATTTTGTCTCCATTAAAATGATTTTAACCGATGGTCTATTTACTCTTATTGTGATTGCAATTGTTAAAACACTGTTTATCAAAAATGGGTTTGATTATGCGTTGACTTTCTTAGAAATCGCGTTTGTCGTGATGATAAGAAAGTTGATTTTGCTTGAAACTGTGCCTGAAGAGACCGATTTGCTGATTGCTTTAGGGATAACCTCTTCAGTGTTTTTTATATTAATTGTGTATATCCACAACTTAAAACGTTTGTGGAAACGAGAAGATAAAGTCAATTAAAATCAAAAGGTTATTTAAACCATTTGATTTTGTCGCGTAATTTGACCACTTCTCCTACAACAATAATCGCAGGCGTAGGCATACCTTTGGAAAGTTCTACAATGGTTTCTAGGGTACCTGTAACAACCTCTTGATCGGGAGTGGTTCCTTTTGAAATCACGGCACAGGGGTAGTCGGGTCGTTTGCCTAAATTCATCAGTTTTCTTGTAATGAGTTTAATGTTATGAAAGCCCATTAAAAAGACAATGGTTTCATCATTTAAAAAGGTTTGCCACTCCACTTGTGAGATTTTTTTATTGGGAGTTTCATGTCCCGTTACCACTCTAAATGAAGTCGTTACGCCTCTGTGTGTAACAGGAATACCTGCATAGGCTGGGACACTGACACTTGAAGTAATCCCTGGGATAATTTCAAACTTAATATCTCTGTCATATAAATAAATGGCTTCTTCTCCTCCTCGTCCAAAAACAAAAGGGTCACCGCCTTTAAGCCGTACGACGGTTTCATATTTTAAAGCCGATTGATAAATGATTTCATTGATTTCATCTTGAGGAACACTGTGTCGTCCATCTTCTTTGCCCACATAAATGAGTTTAACATCTTTTCTTGCCATATCCAAGATTTCAGGATTGGCTAACCTATCATAAATAATGATGTCGGCTTCTTTAATCACACGTGCCGCTTTTAAGGTCATTAATTCAATATCGCCAGGACCGGCTCCTGTTAAATAGACTTTACTCATCTTAGTTCTCCTCATAAATAAATAGACCCGAAGGCTTGTTGATATTGTGTATTTCGTTTTTTATTTCCCAATTTTGGGTATTAATCACCACCACCTTGTTGGTGTCATTAACGGAAACATACAAGGCATTTTTCTCTTTTGACCAACGTACATGAAGCACTTTTCCATCAAAAGTAAACTCTTTTATAATCTCTAAAGAAGCCGTATCAATGATTTGAATGGTCGGAAAATCTTTTCCCGAAAAAGTAACCGCTAGGAAATCTTTTTTGGGACTAAGACTTGTAAATACAGGCAAACCTTGTGTTTGAATATTTTTAATAAACTTAAAATTGTTGTCATATACTAAGACTTTATTATCACCCACTGCTGGAACAAACACTTCTTTGGTGCTTAAACTCCAAAAGCCAAAATGCGGTACTTTTAAGACACGTTGTCGATTTTCATCTAAGAAGATATCCACTTTTTGATAACTCATTTTTTCCAAATCAACCACACCAAAATGTTGTGAAGTAAAAAAACCTGCAATGTATTTTTCATTTTGAATCATTGCATCAAAAGGAAGTTCTCCTACATTTTTAAACTCTTTGTATAGAGTAAAAACAGGTTTTCTTTTGTTATTACTTAAATCTTTATAGACTGAAATGGTGTCATTGTCCATTTGTGAAAAAATCAAATAGTTATTGTAAATTTTAATACCGACATTACGAGAGTTGGTTAAAATCTTTTTAATGGGATTTAAGTCTCTGTCCAAAATATCCACACTCTTATCATCATAATTTGCCACTGCAACATAGTGTTTATTGATTTCAAAACCAATGGCACTTTTACTGGTTTTATACTCGGCTAAAATTTTTTCACTTTTTGGGTCAAATTTAATGACATAACCGTCTCGTGAAATTACATACCCATCGTTTTCATAAAACTTTACCACACCGTGGTTCATATTGCGCATATTGGGTATTTTGCTTGTTTGAACATCATCCTCAATAACAGCTAAAGAAGAACTCTCTCGTTCCACCACAAAGATTTTTTCTTTGGCAAGTAAAGAACTGCATGCCAATAGCAGTATTAAAAACAGTTTCATCATTTTATCTCCTAATCTCTTCATAGCTTAAATAACACGAAGGGTCTTCGTCCCACAAATCACCTGTAATAGCGTACGCACGACTACGTGAGCCCCCATTACAAATATCAATATACTGGCAAATGCCACACTTTCCTTTGATGTCTCGTGGTGTTGTGCGTAAATTTTCTAAAAGAGGATTCTCTTTATTGAGCCAAATGGTATCAAAATCTTCTTGTAAATAATTACCCACAGTAAAGGGAAAAAAAGGATCGGGCTTTACATTGCCCAACCAATCCATATTGCCCAATCTATTTCCTGCACTGTTTCCACCCCATGAAAGCAGTTTGTCTTTGAGCGTTTGAGCATAACTTGGGAAGCGTTTTTGAAACTCTTTAAGCAGTAAAATGGCATCCATTTCCATATTACCTGTGACCAAATCAATCTCTTTTCCTTCTTCATAATACTCAAATGCTTTATTGATAATAAACTCAACGTATTCTCGTCGTTGCTCTTTTGAAATATCAATCTCTAAGTTTTCTTCTCCTCGTCCTGAATAGACCAAATGGGAAATATAAAGCTTATTGACATTGAGTTTTTCCACTAAGTCAAACATGGCATAAAAACTGTTTTGAGTCTCTTTGGTCAAAGTAAAACGTATCCCTGCATTTCCCCCATTTTCTTGAATGAGTTTTATGGCATCAATGCTTTTTTCATACGCCCCTTTTTGACCTCGAAAGTAATCATGGATTTGTTCAATGCCATCAATTGAAATCCCAATGTAATTAAACGTATCAATAATTTGTTTCACATTTTTAGGACTCACATACATTCCATTGGTGGATAAATAGGTCATAATGCCATTGTCTTTCATACATTGAGCAATATTAAAAATATCTTTTCTTAAAAGAGGTTCTCCCCCACTAAAAATTACAAAGTTGACGCCGGCTTTTTTAAGTTTGGGAATGGTTTGTTGGATTTGTTCAAAGCTTAAGGTATCTTTTTCATTGGCATCGGCTTTGCTGTAACAGTGATGACACAGTAAATTACAGCGATTGGTAAAATTCCAAATGATAATAGAACCATTGAGTGTTCGACTTTTTTCACCATTGAGAGTGGATTTAATTAAATTGGAAAGTCTGAACATATTAATCCTTGAAACTTTGAATAAAATCGCTTAAATTTTGAAGTTCTTCTTGTGAAAAATTCTTAAATTCGGGCATAACGCTTCTTGAATATCCCAACTGTTTATAGGTATTTTTAGGATCAACAATATGCGAAATAATCTCGCCACTGTTTCGCATATTGGCAATTTGCTTAAAGGAAGGTCCAAAAGCCATAGAGGTTTCGTGGTGACATCCCCAACAATACTCTTTAAACAGTAGTTCGCCTTTACTCGCAGAAGCTTGGGCGCTGATACACAAAAATAAAATAGTATAAAAAACTTTAGTTTTCATGAAATTTTCCTTTTACATAATAAATTTTAACGAAATAAAAAAGTTAAAATCTTGATTCATGTCACTAATTGTTATTTTATAACGGTGATTTGTGAATTTTTTTTGATGTTTTTAATGGTCTCATCGACTCGTTGTTGGAATCGTTCCATTTGAAGTTTGTTTTTAATGGTGTCATAGACTTGTTCAAGTTTAATCGTAAAGCTGGGTTTTTTCCCATCAACAAAAAGAACATGGTACCCAAAAGGCGTTTGCAGAGGTTTTTTTGAATAATGATTTGGCTTGATGTTCATTGCTTCTTGCCAAAATTCTTCAAGCATATCACCTTGTTTAAACCATCCTAAGTCGCCTCCTCGAGTATTGGCAGTGGGTTCAAGAGATTTTTCATTGGCTAAATCAATAAATTTTTTTTGAATATCAGTTTTGGTGGCATTTAATTCATCAATAATGGCGTCAGCTTCAGTGGATGTTTCTACAACAATGTGTCGAGCTTTGATTTGAAAACTTTGTTTAAATTCATCGATATGTTGCTGATAATAGTGTTCGATTTCTTGTTTTGTTACAGGCGTGGAATCAAACTGTTTTTTCATCCAAAACTCAACCAATAAATTGTTTTTTAAATCGTCAAGCGTTTTTTGAAAAGCTTTACTCTCTTGAAGCTTCTCTTTTTTTGCTTCTTGTATTAATAACTTTTTCTCAATAACCTGATGCAAGATAAGATTTTTTTCTTCTGTTGAGAGTTGTTCATACGTCTCTTCTTTGTCTAAACTTCTCATAAAAAAATCAACTTCTTGAGCATTGATTTCTTCTCCATTGACAATGGCAAATGTTTTGGCTTGTAAAGAGGCATGTAAACAAAAAACTATCAGTAAAGTGGTTAAAAATTTCATAAGATTTCCTTAGTGTAATGTTGACAAAAAGTCATTTAAACTTTTTTTCTCGTAGGCATTAAAGTTGCTTGTATCGCAAGGCAAACGCTCTTGACATTTTTCTTTAAAAATATCCATACCAAAAAGTCTGGGATAAAATTCTCTGTTTTTATTGATAAAGTTATATTTTCCCACAGGAATATTGGCATCATAGGCTGCTAATTCTTTAAAGTTAAGCGTATCTATGACGATGACTTCACCCTCTTTTTCATAAATACTCAAATAGGCATATTTGCCATCGCCACTGTATTCTGTATGAATATATTGTTTGTTTTTTCGTGGGGTAATGGTTTTGGTTTTATAATCTTTTTTATCAATTAAAACCAACTCATCGCTTCCATTGTCTGCCCAAAGATAAGGAGTATAAGGGTGTGTTTTGACAAAAAAACCATCGCCACCTATGTTGACTTCTTTTGTAAATGCCCAATCATACATTTTCCACACAGTAATGTAGGGTTTTTTAATGTGAGGTGTTCCAAAATAGAAGTTTCCGTCTTGATACCAATATGTCGCCGAAAACAAGTGTGGCATACCTTTCATGGCATGTTCAAATACAATTGAATTGTTTTTTAAATCATAAACACTTAAGACATCTCCTCTTCTTGCCGTTCCAATTAAATAATCTTCAAAAGGGTCAATAAAGAAGTCTTCAATGGGTTCTTTTATGGTGGTATAACTGATGTCAAAAGTTTGAGTATCCAATTTCCCTAAAAGCGGTTTATTTCTAAAGGTAAAAATGGCTTCATCTTTTGAGTAAAACTCATACAAAGCAGAAACTTTGCCATCGAGTTTTTTGATGGTTTTGGGAAGCATACTGCTTGAATCTAAGACAACCAGTTGTTCAGGCAACAAACACGTGGCAAAAACATTTTTACCATCACGACTTAACGAGATATTTCGTAAGTTAATACACGCTCGTACTTTGTTCATTCGTTGACCCGTTTTTAAAGAGTATCGTTGAACAAAACCATCACGAGTCGGAACATAGATGTTTTTTGCATCCATGGTGTATTTGATTCCACCGTGAACATTGTCTAAATGAAATTTATCCAATATTCGGGTATCTTCCATAATCCATACCTTATTGCCATCTCGTTCAACCACAGGTAAAATTTGTTCTTTATCTTTAATCTTTAAAGGTTCATACGGATCATCGTAAGAAACAATAGAGTTTCGTATATCATTAGCACTCCATGAAAAATCATCGTCAATATCTGATTTGATGTAACGAGCAATTTGAAGCAGTTCATAGGGGTTTAAAAAATCGTATTTTGGCATCAATGTTTGAGGAAAGCCATCTTTGATTTTAGCAGCTAAGCTCTTTTCATCGTATTTTTTTAAGAGTTTTGGCAATAAAGGAGGTCCATCAATGCCCACTCGTTTGGTGTGATGACAGGTTGCACAATATTGATTGTACAGCTCTTTTCCAACTTCTTTTTTAGGCAATGCTTCAACCATATGTCCCGATGCTTCATCAACAGCATTGGCATTACATAAAAAAAGAGTTATAAGACTTGAAAAAATAAATGCAGTTTTCATGGGAAATCCTTTGGGTAGAGAAATATCAAGCCCGAAGGCTTGATATAAGAAAAAATTCTTAGTAAGTATCGTTCATTGTATTTGTTACGTTGAACTTACCTGTTGGAGTAATAAGTCTTTTGTCATCAATTACTTTTTTAAGTTTCAATGTTTTTGAATCATAAACTAAGATTGGAGATGCCGCAAGTTTGTTCCCCCAAATACTTGTCCATACTTCTGACCCATCAGCATTAAATTCAAAGTGTACAGGACCTCTTGCTTGTACTTCTTTTCCATTTGGTGCTTTTGCAGGTTTTAAGTATTTTTCGTCAATTGGAAGTGTTTTTACTACTTCAAGTGTGTTTTTGTCAATTACATAAATTTGTGTTTGTAATTTTCTATCTGGGTGAACTGGTCTGTCCGCAAAGATATAAGGAGAGTTTGGATGACCTTTAACAAATAGGTTTCCTCCTCCATCACCAGGAAGTTTAGTTTTTTTAACAATTTTCCAAGCATTTTTTGGATGATTTACAGGGTCAGTTCCGATGAAAATAATGTCATTTGAACCAATGTGTCCTGAACCCCAAATTGGACCATATTTAGGATGGTCTACGTTTACACCTCGTCCTGGGTGTGGTTTATTCCCTTCAGATGGAATATTTGCAACCAATTTCCCTTCTTTTGTATCGATAACAGAAATTACGTTTCTTGCATTAGCTGCAGTCATGAAATATCTTTTTGATAAATCCCATCCACCATCGTGTAAGAATCTTTCTGCTTCAACCATAGTAATTTTTGGATTTTTAATATTAGAGTAGTCATATAACCATACTTGACCTGTTTCTTTAATATTAATTACCCATTCAGGTTTGTCATGTGATGCAATAATTGCAGCAACTCGAGCTTCTCTTGTATATACGTTTTCGTCATACGTATAACTTGCTGTAGAAACAATTTTTAATGGATCAAGTGTATCTGCATCTAATGTTACAATTGATGGTGGCCAGTAGCATCCAACAACCGCATATTTGTCAAGATAATCTTTGTGTTTTGATGTATCGATTGCTCTTGCATCGTTACACGTTCTGATTTCTGCAACGTTTTTAGGAACTTTCATCCATAAGTCAATCATAGAGGCTTTTCCATCTCTACCAATAACATACATATATCGTCCCGATGCACCTGTTCGTGTGATGTGTGTTGCAAACCCAGAAGGAACAACAGAAACAACATCTTTAGTTACACCATCAACAATAGCGATTTGACCTACGTCTCTTAAGATAACAGCAAAATAATCTTTCCAGTTTTTCGCTTCAGGCGCTTTTGGTCGATCTTTAACTGGGATTAACACTTTGTGAGATTTTTTCATATCTGCAAGAGATTTCTCAGGTGGTTGAGGCGCTTCTACTTGAAGGTATTTTGCCATCAAATCTGTTTGTGCAGCACTTAATTCTCCCGATTTTCCCCACTCTGGCATACCACCAGGAGTTCCTTCATGGATAATATATTTTAAAGTATCAGTACCCATACCTTTCATTTTTTCAGGCTCAAGATTTGGACCTAATGCCCCTTTTCTAAGCATTCCATGACAACCTGCACATCTGTCAAAATAGACTTCTGTTGCTTCATCCATTTGTGCTTTAGATAACTTAATTTCTGCAGCTGCAGTACTTACAAGACCTAAACAAGCAATTGCTGCTATACTTAAAACTTTTGATAATTTCATATTCTTCTCCTTATATAAAATTAATACATGTAATCTTATCTTTATTTAATAAAAAAAGATACCATTTCGACCTGTTTTTTAACAAGCAGTAGAAGAAACCCCCATTCCTTCTACTGTTGCGCTTATTTCTCTTCTTCTAATCTTTTTTTCTCTTGTGCATAAATCCAAAACATTGGAAGTACAATCACAGTGTGTAAAAAAAGTGTCAAGGTTAAAGGTCCTTGATTAAGTGTTCCAAAAAAACTTGGAACAATATCTGTAAATGGTTCTATCATCTCATCCTCCTTATTGGTTATTAACTTTAGAATTTCTTATGGTTAATAAGTCATACACTAAATATAAGAATCCTACTAATGTTACCACACCCATTACCAATCTCCAACCCATGGCTTGTAAAAACCAGTGACTGTTTTGAGAGATAAAGTATGCTTCCCATGTAGCACCCATTTGAGCTCTTTCAACCATAACTTGACCGTATCCAGCAATAGTTAATGATACTGTCATTCCTACTACACCAATACAAAGTAAAGCAAATCCCATTTTAGAAGCAAACGTCATTTTCAACTCTTTTTTACCGGTTGTTCCTTGAACACCCATGTAAAACATAGCAATCATAGCCATGGCAAAAGCACCAAAGAAAGCTAAGTGACCATGTGCTGCGGTAAATTGTGTACCGTGAGTATAAATATTCATTTGAGGTAGCGTATGGAAGAATCCCCAAACACCTGCACCTAAAAAGTTTCCAAAAGCACTTCCAACAAACCACATAAAAGCAGGAGTGTTGTTCATCATAGGTTTTTCACCGGCACCTTTTTTAATACCTGCTTCTTTACCCCAGTCATACATAACGTGGACAAACATAGCAACCAAAGGAACTGGCTCTAATGCAGAGAAAAGTGCTCCAATTTCCCACCAGTACTCAGGTGTACCGATCCAGAAATAGTGGTGTCCAATACCTAAAATACCAGAACCAAATAGCATAGCAACTTCAATCCATAACCACATTTCAACGATTTGTCGATTGGCACCAATAGTTTTAATCAATGCCCAACCAATAATAGAAGCAACAAATACTTCCCATGTAGCTTCAACCCATAAGTGGATAACCCACCACCACCAGTATTGATCCATTGAAATATTTTCAGTATAGAACATACCTGCAAGATATAAACCTGCAAGTGCCAATAAATCTGCCATAAGTACTGTAATAATACCTGTTCTTTCACCTTTAATCGCTGTTAAATACACATTGGCTAAGAAAATTAAAACAACAACGACAATACCAATATCTGCCCATCTTGGAGCTTCAATGTATTCTCGACCTTCATTAATTAACCATAATGTTGCATGATTTGCAGGTCCTACTTGTACTAAAATGTAAACCAATACAACGACAGTAACGGCTAAGGTTAAAACATAAAAACCAAGTTTTCCTAAACCCACACCTACTGTTTCAATACCCGTTTCATCAGGCAATAAATAGTAAACTGAACCAATCATTGCATACAATAACCAAACAACCAACGCATTAATGTGCACCATTCTTGCGACGTTAAAATCCAATACTTCAAATAAAAAGCCTGGGAAAACAAATTGAATACCTGCAACCAATCCAAAAAGCAATTGAGCCCCTAAAAGTGCAGCAGCGACGCTAAAATACATCACCCCTAATTTTTTAGATTCATAAGTTAAATTATTTGCCATGGATAGCTCCTTGCATTTTTGAGAAGTTTCTTGGGAAACCATTGGTATCAATTGAAGACATATGTTTTAAGAATGCTACAATCCCTTTTGCTTCTTCTGCTGTAATTCCAAGATTTGGCATCATTCTTCCATGTGATGGATTTTCAGATGGGAATTGTAAGAATTCAGCCATTGCTTCCTCTTTAGTATCTTTTCCTAATCGTGCCATATAACCATCCCACATTGGGTCTAGCCAAGCTTTAGTTAAATCAGGAGCATAATAAGCACCATTTCCTAAAAGGGTATGACAATTCATACAGTTCTTAGCTTGAACACCTAATTTCCCTAAGTTAAGAAGCGCTCTTGCTTCCTCTTCTGAGTAATCATCTCTACCAAAGAAAGTCTCTTTTCCACCAATAACTGGCACCTCGTGACCTCTTTTATCACTCATTTCGTAAGTGATTTTATAATTAATAACCGATGGTGATGGAACACGTTTTGTTACACCATTTTGTAGGTCATTATCAGTCCCCATTGCAATTTGCCCCATTGAATCAAATGTAAGCCAAATCAATAACATTGCAGCAAAACCCGTAACCCATGCAGCTGAACGTTGCCAAAAACGTATGTCTGTCCAAACAGAAACTTTTTTAGACACTTTGCTACCTCCCTTAATTTAATTTTCGTATTTCTCATCCGCTTTTTGATTCAAATAATAGTACAAGTGTGGAAGAGTTAAATATGCAACCATGGCAGTCATTAAAATTTTTTCCAACACAGGCCCCACTTGAATCGTAACAGCCATAAAATACATACAATATGCTTGAAGTCCCCAAAAAAAGTAAGCTAAAGGCATTAAATACCCTTTGATTAACTTCATTTTAACTAAGGTATAAATACCTACAAATAAAACTCCAAACACGAGTACAAACGATGATGACAAAAATATTGGTAAGAAATCATCCAACGCGATTTCTGGACGTGATCTAACAACTTCACTAAACATTTTTTGACCCCTTATCAAATTTTTATCTTAAGTAATTGTAGAGGAATATTAAAATTTATGAATTGATTAATGTCAACTTTTTTAAGAAAAAATCATTTATAAAAATTAATTTTTTATTTAAGGTAATAATTATATGAAGTAAGAAATGAGAGAAAAAGCCGTGACAACATAAGATACAGCTTAATGTATAAATATAAATTAACGAGAAAGGAATTTAGAAAAGAAAAATAAAAAGAGTTGCTAACATAGAGAAAATCAATGTCAATAAAATAGTAATTTTACTGGAGTGCAGGTCTATAAACACAAATCGTGAAGAGAGTTTTTCGCAAATCCAAATCGCAGGAGAGAGTGAAAATACCATCAATGCCGCCACAAAGACTAAAAAAATTACAACATTGGTAATGGTTGCTATTTCCATACTAAACCTCTTTTTTAAACTATCTGTCATTTTATCTTAAGAAAAAGCAGAATTCCTTAATCTAAATCAATAAATAGTATCGACAAATTAAATTTATCGATACCATTTAAGGTTGGAGTGTACTGCTTTTTCTTCGACTTTTTTGGGCATGATCAATATGTAAAATCTTTTCAACGGCTTGATCAAAAGTTAAATTATTGGAGTGTTCTATAATGGTTTTTTTAGAATAAGCACTTAATCCATAGCCCATAGGAGTAAGTGTATCGGGCACATAAATAGCTTCTCTTGCCTCAAGCCATTGTCCTGATGAGGCATCATTTATCCATATTTTAGCCTCATTAAACCAATCTAAATTTTCCTCTTTAAACCACAAAACCGCACACCCTAAGTCATCAAACATATAACTTTGTTGGGTAGCAGGATTTAAAATCTGTACGGCAAATTTTCGTTCACTGATAATCATTTTACATCGTTCGCAAATATCTCTGTCCCAATGCACTTTTTTCATCCCATTTGCTAAAGAATCCTCTTGACATCCCGTTAATGAAAATAAAAATATCAAAGAAAGAAGAACGGTTTTAATCCATACTTTTTGCACAGTAGCTCCTTATCGAATTTCCAAAAAGTCAATAAATCTCTCATTCATTCGCTCAATGGTATAAATCTTTTTCCCTTTATGTTGTTGCATAAACTCTTGAGCATCTTTTTGGTGAGCAAAAGGGATAATGTCATCTCCGCCTATACTCATAAGGGTACTTCCAAAGACATAATAAGCCTTTTGTGTATCGATGAGTTTTTTGGTTTTATAATCCGTCACATAAACCTTTGCAATCTCTTTTTCTTTGGTTTTTTCAATATGATGCTTCTGTTTAAAGGTATATTTGGGCGAACTGGTCACGTCAAAACTGTTGTCTTTATACACCACCACACCAATAAAATCTCTGTTTTGAGGTAAGGTCACTTGTTTCACAGGACAAACTTGCGTGTCACTGATATTTAAATCCTCATATCCCAATCCCTCAAACTCTAAATTTTTTCCTAAAACAGCGGAACACAACAATACAATCAAAACTAAATATTTCATCTTCTTTCTCCTTAAACTAAATCTCGTTTTTTAAAGGCAATATAGCCCAAAACAGCAAAAATTAATCCCAGTACGATGGGGTAAACAATCGCATAAATGGAAAAAAATGCTTTTCCAAAATTATCCAAAATAAAATATGCCGAAGGACCAATGACCGCTAACTCTGGGTCAAATAAAGAGATAGCACCTAATCGAAATACTTGTAAAGGATTGCTTAATGCAATGGAAAATATTAATTCGGCATTGGCAAATTTTTGTGTTAAAAAGCCAATAAGCAAAATATCAATAAAAGCCAAAAGGGCTAACCAAAGAAAAAAAGCCACACCCAAAGCAACTTCTTGTGTTTTGACTAAAGACGAGATAAAAAAACTGAAACCCAAAAAGTTGACATTGAGTGCAAAAATCAAACCAATGTAGTAAAAAAAGATTCCCCAAGGCACTTCAACGCCTTTGGCGACTCCCCAAATAAGTGCCAAAATTAACGCACCAAAAATGGGAAGCGTCACACTGACCAATCTTCCTAAAAATCGTCCAAAGAAATAATCTTTTAAAGCCACAGGAAAAGAGAGTAAATACTCCAATACATTGCTGTCTCTGTCAGCTGCAATGGTTCGTACGGTGCTGATTAAAATAAAAATGGGCAAAATCACGATACAAATTTCAATAAAAATAAGCAATAAACGACTTAACCCACTAAAGCCTTGAATTTTTGATTCGGTTACACCTGAAATAAAAAACAAAGCAACAATTCCACCAAACACTAAACTGTACGACAAAAACCATTTTGAACGAAGAGATTCTTTAATATCTATAGAAAAGATTAAAAAAAGATTTTTAAATTTTTTCATCGAAAACCACCTTTCCTAAATCCATTTCGATTTTTCGATTCACAATATGATGCACCTCTTCAAGTCGGTGGCTGATAAAAATCATAATACGGTTGTGCGTGAATTCATCTAAAATAGAGTAAAAAATCTCTCGCCCTTTGGGGTCTAAATTCGCCGTAGGTTCATCAAAAATAAAAATATTGGGATTTTTTGCCAATGCGATGGCAATCAACAGTTTTTGTTTCATTCCGCCTGAGAGTTTGAAAAAAAGTTTATGCAAATTGGCATTTAAATCCAACTCCAATTGTTGGCATAACTCATATATCCTTTCTTGATTGGAACCGCTTGAAACCACGGCATAATGGATAAGTTCTTTAACAGAAAGTTTAATTGGAGGAGGAAGCTGAGGCACAAATCCAATGTTTTTTAAGGCTTCTTCTCGTTGTTTAAATGGGTCATACGTATTGATTAAAATTGAGCCATTTGTGGGGATGTATTCCCCTAAAATGGTACGAATCAAAGTCGTTTTCCCCGCTCCATTTTGTCCCATAATAATGGCACTTTCGTTGTTTTTAAAGAGTAAATTTACATTATCTAAACTTTTTTGTTCACCAAATTTTTTGGTTAAATTCTTCACTTCTATCATATTAACTTCTTTAATTTGGTTTCATAATTTAATGCATCGGTGTGACACACTTCAATACATCGTCCACACAAAGTACAATCTCCTGAGATAATTGAAACCGTTTTTTTATTCTCTACATTGGCATTTTTTTTGGTAATTTCTAACACATGAGGCACCAAACAAACATCACTGCACACACGGCAATGGTCACATCGGTCATCCCATACCACTTTTGTGGCACTGGGCCATCCAATAAAACTGTATGTCGTTCCTACAGGACAGACATAACGACACCAAGCACGTTGTGAAAAAAAGATGTCCATTAAAAATACGGCAACAACAAACAGCAAGGCAAGAGAGTAACCATAAATTAAAGCACGACTTAAAATTCCTACGATATTAAAGGTTTCAAAGACTAAAAAGCCTGTAAAAAAAGCCAACACTAAAAATATACTCCAAAAAATGTATTTGATTTTGTAATCAAAAAAACGCTCTTTGATGATTTTTTTATGCACTAACGTTTGATGCCATTTTTCACTGATTTCACCTAAAATAGTATAAGGACATACCCATGAGCAATACGCACGACCACCTATGAGCAAATAGACAATGACTATGGTAATTGTTCCAATGGCTAAATTTATAGGAATTTGGTGGTGTGCCGCAAAGACTTGCAGGGTCATAAACGGATCAATCAAGTGAAATCCCAAAAATCGTGAACCACTTAATGTTCCTTCTAAAACTTGTAAATCGACCCAATACGATAAGATAAAAACAACATGAATTAAAATTACGCTAAGCCATCGGTAAAATCGAATACCCAATCGTTTTTTCCCCTCTTTATTGACACTAATAAACGTATCAAAAAAAGAGGTTCCCTCGATGGTGGCTCGTGTGGTATATTTATTCATTATAAACCTTTATTTAAAACTCGAAATCTCTTGCGCTAAGGTGTTTAACTCTTCTTGTGTGGCATTGGTTAATAAGCCTTGCATTAAAGAGTTGGTGACTCGATTATTTTTATAATCATCAAGTTTACTTAAAATGTATTCAACGCTTTTACCTTTAATTGAAGGACCCACTTGACTGCCTTGTCCTTCACTTCCATGACACGCTTTACACCGGAGTGAATATAATTGACTCACACTGTTATTTATTGATACCGAAGCTTGTTTTTTTAACTCTTCAAGTTTCTCTTCTTCTTCGGTTTTGATTGTTTTTTTAGGAGCAGGTTGTTCAACTTTTTGCTCAACAACAAGGGCTTTTTTTGTGCTGGTTTCTTGAACCAACATAAAAATTAACAGAAGAACAATACCTAAACTTGCTACCAATCCGATTATTTTTCCACTACTCATTTTTTGCCTCCATAAGTTCTTTGTTTAATTGGGCAATCTCTTTTGCCAACGATTCAATCTCTTCATCATCCATTTGTGAAACCAAATATTTCATTAAAACATTGACTTGTGTTAAATTTTTGTACGCTTTGATTTTGTCGGCAATTTCATCGGCGCTTTTATGCAACAACGAAGGACCAACCACCCCATTGGCATAATCATCATGGCAAGAAGAACACTTTACAATGTAATTTTTACTTAAATTCATGGAAATTAAATTGGCATTGACCGCTTCATAACTTGTACGAATAGTGGCTAATGCACCTATTTCTTTGGTTAAGGGAGTCTCTTCTTCTCCCGCAGGCGCGATATTGACTACTTTATTGCCATTAATATCGTACGTCACAAAGGCATTGTCTTTTTCAATTTTTGTGGCATTTTGCACCACATTGATACTTTGTGTAGTGGCTTGTTTGCCTTGACTGCTTGATTCTTTGGTTTCTTCTTTGTTATCACAGCCTGTTAATAAAAACAAACTGACTAAAACGAGTATATATTTCATTCATAGACCTCACTGTATTTTGCTCTTGGAATAATAACGATGGCTGCTTCTCCTTGCACAGGGCAAAGTTCTTCACAGACACCACAACCCACACATTCGCTTCGAACTTGTGGATACCATTGCCCTTGTTGGTTTTGCACCATGGCAATGGCATTTTCTTTTTGGGGATACGGACATAAATCCGCACAAATCGTACAAGGTTTCCCCACATAACTTTGTACATCCTTTAAGACTTTTTCTTCTCGCTCATTTTTATTGGAATGCGTTAAAATAGAAGCAATATCCTCTTGAGTGACCTCTTGGTTTAAAAGAGCTAAACATTTATTGGGATTTTTAAGCAAAGCGATTCCCATTTCAACTTGAGAAGCTTCAATGACATCGTGATTGAGTGATCCACTGGGACATGCCAACACACAAGGCAATAAATCACATAAATAGCAGCCACGCTCTCTTGCATCCACATAGGGTGTTCCTACACTGTTTCCACTTTTGATATCCAACAAAGATAAAGTGTGATAAGGGCAGACTTGCACACACTGCCCACACTTAATACATGTGGATAAAAAATCTTTTTCATTTAACGCTCCAGGAGGACGCAACAGAGTTTTTTGGGCATTAAGTTTGGGAGTAAAGTATAATCCCGTTCCAAACAGTGAACCAAAAAACAGCGTTGAAGCTCCTACTTTGATAAAGGTTCGTCGTGTATCATTCGTTTTCAAAATTCCACTCCATTAATGGGTTGTTATCCGTTGCCAATAAATCAGGTTGTGAAAATGGTGCAATTTTAGATAAAAAATTGAGTAAATCCATGACCACTGAACCATAAAAAAACTTGATATTGGGATTATAAAGCCAAAGTTTATCGGCATAGGCATAGTGTTTAAAAGGTAAATCACCAATGCCATTCTCATCTTGGTCAAACCCCTCATAGGTATCCCAATAGTTTTTATCCCAATGATTTAATTCCAAATTGTTTTTGGGAGAATCATTAACCACTTGTTCCATGTTTCCTTTGAGCAAATTTTGAGTAAAAATACTTTTCTCTCGTGAAACTTGAAACTGCACTCCGCTGGTGTTATATAAAATTTTATTGCCTTTATAGATATTGATTGTCCCAGGTTGAAAAGGGGATTGGTCAATATATAACCCTCTGGCATTGTAAACAATGTCGTTATTAATGAGTGTAAAATCCGAACTGTCTTTCATACCAATACCTACTCCAAAAGAGCCCACCGAATTTCGAATGGTGTTATTTATTGCCGTTGTTCCACTGCTGAACATGAAAAAAATCCCCACTGAGTTAAACTCAAAAAGGTTGTTTTTGACCATGTTACGTCCGGCATACATAAAATGCACCGAATAGCGATTATGGCGCCCAATGTTGTTTTCAATGGTATTGCCACTGGAGTACCACAAGACAAAATCACGTGATTTTTCGATGGTATTGCCAATAATTTGGTTGTCATGGGCATACCAAAGTTTAATGGCATCGCCTCGCAATCCCAAATCAACATTTTTAGAAGTAATATAATTATCAAGCAATTTGGAACGATTTACTCGGTCAAAAAAGACACCAAATAAACTCTCTTCAATGTGATTATTTTCAATACTAATATTGTTTACATTACTTGCAACAATCGCACTGTCCGTTTTTTCATGGCTCATTCCTGTGCCTTTAATGGTCAGGTTTTTAATGACCACGTTGGAACTGTTAATGGTAATAACAGAGCCTTTTTGATCCCCTATAATGTGCGCTTTTTGATTTAATCCATCAATGGTTAAAGGCTTATTAATAACAATATTGCCATGATACTCTCCGCTTTGTAACTCAATTTTTGCACCCTCAGGAGCGTTATCAATGGCTTCTTGTAATAAAGAAGCCCATGCAAAAAAAGGAGAAAGTAAGAGGAAAAAAACGGTTCGTTTCACGACGCAACTCATTTACTTTTTATTCTCTTTTAGTTTCGAGAAAATAGATAAAATACTTAAAATACTCGTAAGCATTAAAATATAAAATCCAACTGTTGGGTAAGAGTGGGTGGTAAATTGTGCCACTTTACCTTGTCCAAAAACCGTTGGCATAAACGGTTTGATGGTGAAAGCTCCCCAATCTTGCATATTGTGTCCATACCAGTATAACCATCCGGCATAATCAATTAAAAATGCCAAAGGTAAAATAACGGGTATGACCATTAAAAGCCATGATTTTTTGCTGTTGGTATACAAATAGCCAATCATCATAAGAGTCGTAATTAGGAAAAAGTACGGCACTAATGCCCGTTCAAATTGTCCACCGTGTTCCATTGGATACATTCCAATGTAGTGGTTAATGGTATTCATCTCTTCAACATCACCGCTGTATCCATCAAAATGAAAATAAACAGGAATACCATGAGGGAAGGCCTCTTTAGGATAGTTGGGCGCTTCAAGAGATACTTTCCACACAGGAATAGAAGCAACTCCAATTTCTCCTTTTCGTTTTATCATCTCTTCAAGTGAACCTTCTGCTCCTTTAGGAGTATAGGGACTGACATATTGAAATTTATGATAAAAATCCCAAACGGCATAGGCATAAGAAGGGATAGATTGTGTGTCATGATTTTTAATTTTGTTGCTTACGCCATAAAACCCCATGATAGGAATGGTGAAGCTAAATGTAAGTAATAATAAAGCCAAAACGGTAAAGATTTGATACTTTTTCATAATAATTCTCCTAAGAATAAAACATAATTACTACTATAACAATTTTGTTACTAGAAATAATTGATTCAAAACAAAAGTAATAGATTTTGTGTGAGATTTAGCAAGGAAAAATCCTTGCTAAATGGTTACTGTAGACCGGCGTTTTCGTCAATCCATTTCATGTATTCAATAATATTTTTGACCTCTTCAGGCTTCATATTTTGATTTGGCATTCGTAAGTTAAATGCTTTAATCATAGCATCAATATACGGATTGTCGTAATATTTTTCTGGGTTCAAGATGAAGTTTGTTAAGAACTGTTCACCGTTTTCATGTCGCAATAAAGCTCCTGTAATATCAGGACCAGATGAAACTTTTCCTACAACGTGGCATCCATTACATCCACCTCGTAAATAGGCCTCTTCACCTTTTTTAGCTGCTTCACTCATTGGCGTTGCAATTTCTTTGGCTAAGGCATTTTTCGCTCTTAATCCAACATCAGCCGTTTTAACCATATATTGCCATACTTGGTTTTCCCATAAAATAGCAGAGTTTAAATCTCCTTTTTTATACGCAGCATCGGCTTTGGCTTTTTCTGCAGGAATTTTTCCGTATTGATCTAACGCATCTTCAACTTGAGCTTTAATTTGAGGATATTTTTGGAATCCTTTCTCTTTTAAGAACTTCACTACACTTTGAATAACATCATCGGTTGCTTTATTGGTTGCAACGATTTTTTTGTATTCTGCTTCAAGTTCTGTTTTACTCATTTTCGCCACTTTTGCTGCTTTGAAATCAGGGTATTTTTTCTTAGGATCTTTAACATACAAATATCCCATCATCTCTAAGTGAAGTGCTGAACAAAACTCAGTACAATAATAAGGAAAAATCCCTTCTTGATCAGCTTTAAACGTTACTGACGCAGTTTTACCTGGTTCAACAGAAGCATGAACATTAAGTTGTGAAATACCAAAAGCGTGTGTTTCATCAACGGCTCGCTCTAAGTTAGTAACATAAATGGTCACTTCATCACCTTTATTAACGGTAATGTGCTCAGGGTTTAAGTGACTTCGAATAGCAGTCATATAGACTTTAACTTTATTTCCATCTCGTTCAATTCTCTCTTGACCTGCTAGTGTCATACCTTCATGAACTTCACCTGTTCGGCTGTTTGTTCCAATTTCATACCCTTTGGCAGGTTTAAGTTTACTTGCATGAATTGAAATAACATCGTGAGGTTCTCCTAATCCAATTGGCATGTCATAAATCATTTCCATTTTGTCGCTGTTAATGTCAATTAACTGGTGATTTTGTGGATGTAATGGACCAACAGGTAAGAATCGGTCAATGGATAATTTATTTAAAGCAATCGCATATTTCCCTTTGGGTTTACTTGATTTCCCTTCCATAGAATCTAAGTGTCCAATGTTATAGTGAACATTAACTCTATCAAGGACTTTTAGGTTTTTGTAATCCCATTTGACAATTTGTGAATCCACATACAATGAGGTATAAACAATGCCTTCTTTTTCATCAAAAGTATGATGCAATGGCCCAAGTCCCAACTCAAGTTGTCCGTACAAAGATTTTTTGAAATCTAAAATTGGAATCCCAAAAGGGTCTTTCCCTACAAACTCTTTTTTATCGATTTGTTCTTTGATTTTTTTGAAATCATACACAGAAGCGTGAGTGTCAAGTTTTCCACCTACGATGATAAATCGACCATCAGGGGTAACATCAGAACCGTGAGGTGATTTGGCTTCAGGAATTAAAAACAATGCATTGCCTTTTACCGCAGCTTCAATGGTAACAACTTTATGATTGTTGATCACTTTTACATTTTTGGGATCTTTTGCCAATTCGGCAATTTTTTGCCAGTTATACACATGAAGATAATCGGTATCATTTCTTGACATACCGGCTTCAAAAGGAGGTTTGCCTTGTTCAATTCCACCTGTATACATCTCTGAGTTAAAGCTGTTGGTAAATCCCCAGCCCATAGAAAGACCTTTTCCTGCATCACTTAAATCTTGCATATAAGGAGGTAATTCTAAAGTAAACGACTCTTTTTCATTGATTTTCCCTTTGGCATAATCAAATTTCCACATCGTTACCCCACCACGATACTTCTCTTCATACATCTCAATAGGGAAGTATTCATTTTCAAAGGGTGCTGCATATTGAGCAGCATCGATGATATATTCAGTATTGGGTGTTACAAAGCTTCCACCATGAGTACTTCGTAAAACAGGATTGACCACGATTTGTGTGGTTTCAAAATCGTGTAAGTTAATAACCGCAACTCTTGGATTGGCTTTATCGTTAATAAAAAGATAATCCCCTACGTATTCACCATTTTTTTCACTAAAATTGGGATGATGAGTATCTCCCCATTCAATTTTTTGACCTCGAATATAACCACTTTCAAGAACTTTTCTTGATTCGTTGTCAAATCCATATCCTTGCCAAGGTTCGGGTGTAAAAACACCAATATATTTTAAAATTCTCATTGATGGAACACCATATACAATGACTTGTCCGGATTGTCCTCCTGAACTAAATACATAGTATTCATCTTTCATTCCCGTTGGAGTGTATGTTTTAGCAGCAGCCAAAACATCACGTTCGGTTAATCCACGTTCTTTCATTACTTGTTCTAAAGTGTTACTTGCCGTTGCCACATTTGCGGCAAGTACACTACCAAGAAAAAGTGATGAAAGTTTACTTAACTGGTTCATCTTCTCTCCTTTAAAAAATAAATTACACTCATACAAAAGAGTGTAATAATAAACAACAACAATTGACCGAAAATTATAAGAAAAACTTATCTTTTATAATTTACTTAAATTGGAGGTGAATTATAATTAAATATAAGTATTCCTTAATTGATGTAGGTCAATACTGAAAGTATATAACTTTATTTTTTAAGATTCGCTTAAGATAAAAGAAACTTTTGTGTCACATTTTGTTACTAATGGTCACTCAGTTTCTTGTCATTACAGCTTTTTTTGAGTTTATCAAGCTCGTTTTTAAGCTCTTGAAGGCGTTTGGTTGAAGCAATCAAATCTTCAGTGGATTCAATGACCATATCTTCACTTTTGTTAAGTTGTTGAGAAATTGTTGCCGAATCTTTTAAATCATCTAAGATTTTGTCAAACTCTTCGGTGATCTCTTCGAGTTTATTGGAGGCTTGTTTGGATTGTTCAATCGCACTGCTTGAAAACTCCATGGCAGAGTTGATTTTATTGATAAAACAGTTAATGGTATCCGAAACTTCTACGATTTCACTCTCGGCTTTGACTTCAATGGGTTTAAGATGTTCAATATCATTGCCTTGGATAAGTTTTTTAGTGGAGTCAATAAAGTTTTGTGCATTTTGCTCAATCTCTCTTAATTTAATAAAACCGTAAAAAAAGAGTAGAATTAACACCACTGCAGCTGCATATTGAAAATATTTCAGATATTTGGTTTTGTTTTCTGCGTAAACGGTGTACAGATGCACTAAATTATCCACTTCTGTAAGCAATACTGTGTTGGTCGTATAAATCGTATCCACATACAGTTGAGTTCGTTTGGAGTAGTTGTCTTGCTCAAGCAACAGTTCTCGTTTAAAATCTTGAACATTTTGGTTGTAGTTGTTCCAAATAATATCAATGATATAAAATTGAGTGGCAATATTTTCAGTAGGAACTGGCTTGATACCTAAAAGTTCATTACCATTTTTTAAAGAGTTTAAACTGTAAATAAACTCTTGAATGGCCGCATCCAATTCAATAAAATTGCTCGAACGCGTATGATGCAAATAGAAAACATTTTTGGCAATCTTTTGTGTAAGCATTCGTTGTTTTCCCACAATATTGATAATAAGAGCATCTTTGGTGTTTTTTTCATTCAGATAAATCGTTGTAGCGATAATACAAAGGGTTAAAAAAACAAGTAAGGCACCGAGTGTTTTTATTTTGGTACTGATTTTTTGGCTTTTCATACTGCTACTCCTCTAAATATGGCAGTGAGTTCGTCGTGATTTAATATTATAACTTCTCCACTTACAATGTCAATGACTTTGTTTCGTGTCAGACGTTTTAAGACTCGTGAAAGTGTTTCAGGTTGGATATGCAGTAAAAAAGAGACCTCTTGTCGTTTTAAATGATTAAACATTTCCAAATCATTGTGAAGCATAAAGGCCACTTTTGCTGTTGCGTCAAAGACCAATTCACGGTTGATAATACATTGTAACTGTTGGGTCTTTTTTAATAACTCTTCGATAAACTCTTGAGTTAAAATATTGTGAGATAAAAAGAGTTCATTAAATTTTTCAAAATTGATTGAAAGAATTTGTGAATCTTTAACAAATTCTGCGTTGGAAAAACAGAATATTTCATGTTGTCTTAGGGAAGTCAACTCCGAAATCATACAATTTTCATGGATATGATAAAGAAAAATTTCATTGTCAAATTTATCAACTTTGTAAACTTTAAGTAAGCCTTTGACCAAAAACATTAAGTTATTGGTACTTTCACTTTCATAATACAAAATGGCATCTTTTGAAAATCGTTTAAGTGTGGAAATTTCACACAACTGTTCAATCTGCTCTTGTGTTAATGTCTTGAAAAAGTCAATGGAATTAATAATTTCTTGTAAAGTCAAACTACCTACCTGATAATATTTTGTTTAAGCAATTTTATATTATCCTATCAAAATTTATAATTAAGTGAATGATATGTTAATAGATGGACACAACCGAGTAGTAGATTATTTGCGCGTTTCAGTAACCGAACGATGCAATTTTAGATGTCAATATTGTATGCCAGAGAAGCCATTTTCTTGGGTTCCTAAAGAAAATTTACTCACCTACGAAGAGTTATTTGAATTTGTTAAAGTGTGTATTGATGAGGGAGTAAAAAAAGTCAGAATTACAGGAGGAGAACCTCTTTTAAGAGAGGGATTAGAACATTTTATTGCCATGATTGCTCAATATAAAGAAGATATTGACTTAGCATTAACTACCAATGCCTACTTACTTCCCCAAGCCGCACAAAAATTAAAAGAGGCAGGATTGAAACGAATTAATGTCTCTTTGGATTCACTCAAACCCAAAATTGCTGAGAAAATCGCTCAAAAAGATGTTTTACAAACCGTCTTAGAAGGAATTGACAAAGCGGATGAAGTGGGGCTTAAAATTAAAGTCAACTGTGTTCCTATGCAAGGAGTCAATGACGATGAATTGCTTGATATTTTAGATTTTTGTAAACAAAGAGGCTACACCGTGCGTTTTATTGAGTTTATGGAAAACCAACAAGCTCTCATGACAACCAAAGGCTATACCTCTGAAGAGATTCAAAAGATTATTGCACAAAAATATCATTTTGTTAAATGTGAAAGAAAAGGAAGTTCTCCTTCACAAGATTATATGCTTGATGATGGTTATGTCTTTGGCATTATAGAACCACATAAAGATGATTTTTGTGCCACTTGTAATCGTGTACGATTGACTGCCAGTGGGGTGTTGATTCCCTGTTTATATTTTGAAGATGCCCAAAGCATTAAAGAAGCCATACAAAATAAAGACATACAAAAAGCGACACAAATTCTAAAAAATGTGTTAGCCAATAAACCTGAAAAAAACAAGTGGAGTCAAGAGACTTCCAGTCGAGCTTTTTATGAAACAGGAGGGTGAGTTTTAATGTTGAATGTTGAATTTTAAATTAAGAATTAAACATTCAACATTAAGCATTCAAAAGTTCTTCCTATTCTTAATATTGAATTAAATTATGCTTATTAAATAATTTTTTGTATTATTTTAACTCTTTTCCTCTTCTTTTATTTTGTGTAATATATTATGATATTTGTATAGAATAAAGGAGTTATTATGAAAATAGAATCTTCAGAAGTACAAATGTGTACACAATCATCCAGTCATTATGAAATGAATATTACATCGGAATTAACATTCAGACAATTGGTGCTTGAGCCATTAAGTTCTCCTTTGGTCAAAGAAAAACCGATTCAACCTAATAAAAGTGATTACCTTGAGCGCACCTATGAAGTTAAACATACGCAAAGTCATTTACAACCTTATGAAGAGATTACTAAAGTGATTTTAGAACAGATATTACAACGTTTTTTACAAGGCAAAAAACGTGTTTGTATGTATCCTAAGATAAATCATATGGCAGAGGGAATGAACAAACAAAGCCAAGACAATATTCGATTTGCCATTAAAAGAGAAGTTAAAATTGAAAAAACCATAGAGTATTCAAGAAGTGATTCCATTGCTTTTAATACTCAAGCACTTATTAAAACGGGCGATAAAGAGTTTACGGTCAATTTAGAATGCAGTTATACCAAGGCATTTTTTGAACAACATAAAGAGACTTTGACGTTTGAAGAAACAAGTTTTTTAGACCCATTGGTCATACAATACGATGGCAGTGCAACTGCATTTGATACATTAAGCGATACCATGAGTTTCAAATTTGATTTAAAAAACAATGAAATGTTACTGGATTTACCGGCATTAAAAAAAGGAAATGGCTTTTTGGTGTTGGATAAAAATCATAACGGTGAAATCGATAATGGCAGTGAACTATTTGGTCCAAACACCAACAATGGTTTTGAAGAGTTAAGAGCGTATGACAGTGATGGCAATAATTGGATTGATGAAAATGACCCTATTTTTAATGATTTGCTTATTTGGAGTAAAAATGAAACAGGAGACGATACTCTTATTGGTTTGGGACAAGTGGGAATAGGGGCATTATATTTAAATGAAGTCAAGAGTGCCTTTACGTATAATAAGTCAGTTAATGAGAGCATGGCACAGCTTAAAAGCAGTTCTATTTTTTTACGAGAAGATGGAACGGCTGGAGTGTTAAGTTCTTTGGATTTTATTGCGTAATTAAGATTTATAGGTGCCCTTTAATTAAAGTAACTTTAATACTAATTTTCTTATAATACGCCTCCACTGCAAAAACAGTGAGATAATATACCAATCAGGAGGTCATTATGGCTTTAGATCAGGATGTAAAAAGCGAAATTATTGCTAAATACAGAAGAGATGAAAAAGACACAGGTTCAGCGGAAGTTCAAATCGCAATTTTAACAGAGCAAATTAAAGTTCTTACAGAACATTTAAAGATCAACAAAAAAGATCACTCTTCAAGATTAGGATTACTTAAAATGGTAGGTAAAAGAAAAAGACTTCTTAAATACCTAAGAGCTACAGATTATGCCAGATTTACAACATTGGTTGCAGATTTAGGTATCCGAGCTAAATAATTTTTAATAAAGGTCTTTTTTTAAGACCTTTATGTTTCTCCTTCACTCTTTTTCAAAACTTTTAAACTACAATTTTCAATTCCACAAACCTTAAACATAATTTCTGTAAAATAGAAAAATTTAAAAATTAGGAAATTTATGTTACTTACAAAAAAGAGCGAGTATGCATTACTTTCACTTATTTCCATTGCTAAAAGTGATGAGCCTAAAAATGTGGATGTCCTTTCTCGTGAGTTAAATATTTCAAAATCTTTTTTAGCCAAAATCATGCAAAACTTAGCCAAGTATGAGATTGTAAAATCCTATAAAGGGGTCAATGGAGGGTTTGTTTTAAATAAACCGTATGACCATATCACCATTTTAGAAATCACCACGGCAGCAGAAGAAAAAATTCCTTCAGTCTTTGAGTGTTCTCCTTCTATTACATCGTGTCCTTCTGACATAGGAAGTTGTTGTACTATTTGGCCATTGTTAAATAATTTACAGTCAAAAATCAATCTGTTTTTAAAAGAATTAACACTAAAAGATATTTCAGAATGAAGCTATTTCATATTTCTCACACCGATTTGGATGGATACGGTTGTCAATTATTAACCAAAGAGTTTTTTAAAACGGGCTATTTTCTTAATGCCAATTATGGATTGGAGGTTAAGCTTTGTCTTCAAAAGGTGTTAGAAAAAATCAAAGAACATCTTAATGAAGAGATTTTATTTATTATCAGCGATTTAAATCTTACCTTAGGTGAAGCCAAAGAGTTACACAAAGAAATCACTCAACTCAATGATTTGGGAGCAAACATTACTTTACAACTTTTAGATCATCATATTACAGGAGAAAAGTGTGCCCAAAAGTATGATTGGTATTTTTTAGATACTTCACGATGTGCCACTAAAATTGTGTACGATTATTTATTTGATCAATATGAAGGGTTTAATACACAAGAAAATACGTGGATAAAACCTTTGGTTGATTGTATTAATGCCGTTGATATTTGGTTAGAGCATGAGACTAAGAATTTTGAGTTTGGAAAAGTACTGATGCGATTGGTGACACAAGCAAATGAAATTAATAATGTTCTATTCGCTGAAGAGAATCGCAATTATCGATTATGGCTTTTAGCCACTGCAGCACGATTTATCAATGAAAACAATGGCAATATTGCTTTGGACGATAGCATACACTTTATTAAAAAAGAGTACTTAAAACAAGATGACAATAACAATACGATTGACAATCTAAGCGCACGTTATTTGGTTCAAACCTTAGAGAATAAAAAAGAGGAATTGACCGTTTATTATAAAGAGCATAAAGGAGTACTGACATACACCTTAGGGTCAATTTCAATACCCGCAAATGCTTTTTTAAAAGCCAACAGTGAGTATGACTTCTTTATTGATATTAGTAGAAGAGGAGCCATTTCTTTGAGGGCTAATGGCAAAGTGGACGTCTCGTTGATTGCTCAAAAACTTGCCAATGGAGGAGGGCATCCTAATGCTGCTGGTGCAAAATTTGAAGACTTTACTGAAACCATCAATTATGAAGATGTTAAACACTATATACAAGAAAAACTTAAAAGGATTGAATAATGAGTTGTGAAATGCCAAGCGTTAATTCCTCTACAAAAGAGATTAAAACGATTTTTGAAAATACCAAAACCATTGCAATTATTGGGTGCTCACCCGATACAACAAAAGCCAGTAATATGGTGGCAAACTATTTAAAAAATGCAGGGTTTGTTATTGTGCCAGTGTATCCTAAAGAAGAGACCATTTTAGGAGAAAAAGTCTATCGGAATTTAAGTGAAATCCCTTTTAAAATCGATATGGTGGATATTTTTAGAAAACCTGATGTTATAGCAGAAGTTGTTGATGAAGCCATTATGAGAGGGGATGTTGATACGATTTGGACACAGTTGGGATTGGTGAACAATGAAGCGGCACAAAAAGCCAAAGATGCAGGACTCAAAGTGGTGCAAAATCACTGTACTAAAATTGAACACAAAGCAATATTTGGATAATAAACAGTGACAAGAAACAAGTAACAAGTGACGAGGTTTAACTTGTTACTCGTCACTTCTTTAAATTTTACACGTAGGGTTGCTGGACAAAATCAATGTAGCAATCGTACCTTTTTTATCATCCGGACGATTTTTTAAGCTGATGGTTGCACCTAAGGTATCAGCAGCATTTTTGGCTAAAAATAGCCCTAATCCCGCACCCGATTCAGCACCTACTCGTTTAAAAGGAGCAAATAAATCCAAGTTTTCATCAATACCTATGCCTTCATCAATGACTTCAATGACAGCCGTACCTTGACTTTTGTATAAATTGACCTGAATGTTATTGCCTTTTGGGGTAAATTTAATGGCATTTTGAACAAAGTTTTGAATAATATGTGTCAGCAAAGTGGGTTGTATAATGGTAATAAATGATTTGAGTTTGGTGTTAAAATGTAACGCAACATCTTTTTGTTCTGAAAGCAGTTTATAATCATTAATTTTTGAGTTTAAAAAATTAACAATATCCAATTCAACAGGCTTCTCAAACTGCGCTCCTTCTGCTCGTCCTATATCTAAAATCGACGTAATCATTTTATTCATTTCATTGATTTGTGCAATGGTGAGTTTTAATGTTTCTTCATATTTAGTGCACTCTCTTTTTTTCATTAAGGTCACTTCATTTTTCAGTTTCATTACAGCAAGGGGTGTTTTAAGTTCATGCGCAGCACCGATAAAAAGTTCTTTTTTAAATTTAACAAAGTTTTGTATTTTATTGGTTAGGGTATTAATGGAATTGGCTAAAGGATGAAATTCAATAGGAAGAGTATTTTTATCAATTTGGGTTAAAAAGTTTTCATTCATATTAGAAAGTTTTTCAGTAATTTGAATAATGGGTTTTAAAAGTGTTTTAGAAACGGTAAACGCATACAAGATAACCATGATTAAGCCACCTAAGCTTAAGAGTAAAATATTGTTAAAAATTTTGCTGAGCATCTTCCGTGAAGAGTTAATATTTTTAGTAATTTTAATAAATTTTTTTTCTTGTATATCAAAAGGGTAAAGCAATTGAACATAATAATCATCATTTTGTCTGAAATTGATATATTTTATGTCATTAACATCTTCTAACGCCACAATATCAACATTGACATCGCCTAACGTAATAACATTAAAAGTGGCATCTTGAAATTTTGATTCTTTACTGACTTTATAAATGAGTTTGGCATCTTGAAGAAGTCCATCTTTGATATCTTCATAGATAGTTGCTTTGGTATAACCATAAAAAATAAAGGAGAGAGTAACAATAAAAATCGAAGTCGCAAATATAAGTTTTTGGTGAAATTGCTTATAGATGCTCTTCGAATATATCATGCAAGGACTTAGTTAGTTGTGTCGCTTGATGTATTTGGATAACAAAATCGGTAACCTCTTCTTCGAATGGTTTCAATGGTAGAGATGTTTAATGGTTTGTCCATTTTTTGTCTGATTTGGTTAATGGCAACTTCAATAACGTTTGGCGTTACTAACTCTGGTTCTTCCCAAATGGCATCAAGCAGTTGTTCTTTTGAAACAATTTGATCTCGGTGTCGTGCAAGGTGAGTTAATACTTCAAATGGTTTCCCTTTAAGTTCGATTTCTTCACCGTCATACATGATTTTCTCTTCATCAGGGTTAATCGATAAATCATCAATTTCAATGATATTCGTACCACCAAATCTCAATCTTGCTTCAATTCGTGCTAATAAAATATCAAAATCAAATGGTTTTTTAATATAATCATCTGCTCCTGATTTTAAGGCTTCGATTTCGCTCTCTTTATCGTCTCGTGCTGAAAGAATCACCACTGCAGTTCTTGAACTTCTGTTTTTTACAATTTTACATAACTCAATACCATCACCATCGGGTAACATCCAATCGGTTAATACTAAATCATAATTTCTAATGTCAATAAAATACTCAGCATCTTTATAATTCTCTGCTGTGTCTACTTGGTAACCAAAATCCGTTAATCCTTCTTGCAGTGTTCTGTTCAGTGTAATTTCGTCTTCAATGATTAAAATTCTCATAAATGGATTTCCTTTTTTATAAAGTCATTTTTGCTTTAAGTTGAGCTTAAATTTAAGTTAAGTTTAAATTTTCGGAATTATATCATAAGAATTTAATTTTTTAAAGGGTTTTTAAGTTAAATTTTAAAAATTTTTAAAAATTGAGTAACCATACTTTATTTTGATTATGATACAATGCGTTTTTTAAATTATTAACGCAAGTGTTAATAAAAAGAGGATAGAATTAAATCCATAAAATTTCAAAGGACAGATATGCAAAAGAGAGTAACAAGTAAAAAATGGGTTCTTAGTTTCGTAACAGCATTGGCATTAACAACAACAAGTTTAAGTGCTAAAGATGTGTATGCGACAGTTGATGGAGAAAATATCACCAAAGAAGATATCGCCGTAGTTTTAAGAAATCCACAAGTTGATTTTGATACGTTACCTGTAAAAACACAAGAGATGGTGATCAATCAATTGGTTGAAAAAAAGCTTTTAACGAAATCTGCTTTAAAAAGTGGCGTTGAAAAAAACAGTTCGTTTAAAGAAGCGTTAGAAAAAATCAAAAAAGATTTGGCATTGGAAATTTGGATGCAAGAAGAGTTCAAAAAAATCTCTGTATCGGATAAAGAGATCAGCGATTATTATGCTAAAAATCAAGAACAATTTATTACTCAAGAAAAACTCAACGCTCGACATATCTTAGTGCAAAGTGAAGATGAAGCCAAAGCCGTGATTAAATCATTGGATGCTTCTAAAAATAAATTGGAATCTTTTATTGAATTGGCGAAAACAAAATCAACAGGACCTACAGGTAAAAATGGCGGTTCTTTAGGTGAATTTGCTGCCAATCAAATGGTTCCAGAATTTTCAAGTGCGGCGGCGGCTTTACAAAAAGGAACCTATACTAAGACGCCTGTAAAAACACAATTTGGCTATCATGTGATTTACTTAGAAGATAAAACTCCTTCAAAAAAATTAAATTTTGATGAAGTCAAAGAGCAAATCAAACAAGTACTTACTCAAGAAAAATTTAGAAACAATATTAAAGATGTGGTGGCTAAATTAAAAGAATCTGCAAAAATCGTAATCAAGTAAGGAGTTAAAACGTGGGAGTATTAGATATTGTTAAGCCAGGTGTCTTAAGCGGAAGCGAAGCACACAAATTATTTAACTATGCCAAAGAGAACAACTTTGCTATTCCAGCCGTCAATGTGGTGGGAACAGATTCTGCCAATGCCGTACTGGAAGCAGCACAAAAAGCGCAATCTCCTGTTATCGTTCAATTTTCAAACGGAGGAGCTGCTTTTTTTGCCGGTAAAGGCTTAAAAAGTGATGATGCAGCAATTTTAGGGGCAATTAGTGGAGCGGTGCATATTCATACTTTGGCCGTTGCTTATGGGATTCCTGTTATTTTACATACTGACCACGCAGCACGAAAATTACTACCTTGGATTGATGGTTTATTGGTTGCCGGTAAAAATCATTTTGAGCGAACAGGACGACCTCTTTATACTTCACATATGTTGGATTTAAGTGAAGACACATTAGAAGAAAATATTGCTACATGCGTTGAGTATTTTAAAACCATGTCAGCCATTGATATGATGATTGAAATTGAATTGGGAATTACAGGGGGAGAAGAAGATGGTGTTGATAACTCTCATGTAGATAATGCCTTATTATATACTCAACCCAGTGAAGTCAGTTATGCGTATGAGCAATTAAATCAAGTCAGTCCTCATTTTACCATTGCTGCAAGTTTTGGAAATGTTCATGGGGTGTATAAACCAGGCAATGTAAAACTCTCACCCATTATTTTAGACAACTCTCAAAAATTTATTGCCAATAAACTTAGTACCCATGATAAACCCGTTAATTTTGTTTTTCATGGTGGTTCGGGTTCATTGTTGAGTGAAATAAGAGAAGCCATTGGCTATGGCGTAGTCAAAATGAATATTGATACCGATACGCAATGGGCATTCTGGGATGGTGTTCGAGGATATGAAGCCAAAAACCATGACTACTTGCAAGGACAAATTGGAAACCCTCAAGGGGAAGACAAACCCAATAAAAACTACTATGACCCACGAAAATTTTTACGAGCGGGTCAAGAATCTATGATAGCAAGACTTGAAACGGCTTTTTCAGATTTACAGTGTCTGAATAAAAATTAGTTTACAGTTAATGGTTGATGGTTGATGGTTGATGGCAAAATTGCTATCAACCATCAACTCAAAACCACCAACACTCTACTCATTGGTTATGAGTGCCAAATTGTTTAAGTTATGTGCTTGAAGTAAATCTAACAGTTTAACTACGCGTTCATATTTAACATTTTTATCAATTCTTAAAATAATCGCATCATTTCTATTTTTAATCAATCGAAGTGCTAAGTTTAAATCATCCAGTTCAATCTCTTTGCCTTTGTAGGCAATTTTTGTTTCACTCAGTTCAATCGTAATCTCTTTTTGCTCAACTTGTGACTCTTTTGCATTGGAACTGGGAAGATCCAAAATAAGGGCAAGTTCATCTTTTTTAAAGACAGAAGTGACAATAAAAAAGATTAATAAAATAAAAATAACATCTACTAATGGGGTTAAATCGGTACTGAGTTTTTCTCGTCGTTTCATTTAATTTCAGAGGCCTCTTTTTTGGCTTTTAACTCCAACTCATCTAATACGGCAATAAAATAGTTGTAACAAATATGATGAGGAATAGCAACAATAAGCCCTGCAATTGTAGTAATAAGTGCAATAGAAATTCCTGTTGAAAAGATGGTAGGATCTCCTAAGCCATTGGCAGTTATGGCTTCAAAGGCTTTTAATACTCCCACCACAGTTCCTAACAATCCCAGTAAGGGAGCAACCGATGCAATGTTTTTAATCAAATTAAGTCCAGTTTCGAGTTTTTTGATTTCGTATTCAATTTGAGTATCAATATTTTTGGCTAAATTGAGTTTTCGTAAAATTTTATAGGTAATTTTTTCTTTGTGAGGAAGAGTTAAGAATTTCCAAATAATAATGGTAAATCCAATAATATTTAAGGCAATAAGCAAATAAACAATTAGCCCACCTTTTTCAATATAGGTCAATAAATCCATAAAACATCCTCAATGATTTTTGCTAATTGTAGTATAATGTTCTTATGAAAATTATAAACTCACCTGTCCAAAAAGTAAATTTTAACACATTTGAGATTTTTATCAAACGTGATGATTTGCTCCATCACGATTTTAGTGGCAATAAAGCCAGAAAATTTCTGTACTTTTTGGAACATGATTTTCCTTCTATAAAAAAAGTCATCAGTCATGGTTCCAATCAATCCAATGCCATGTACTCGTTAAGTGTGTTATGCCGATTAAAAAAGTGGGAATTTATCTATTATACGGATCATGTTTCTGGCTTTTTAGCTCAAAATCCCATGGGAAATTATAAAAATGCTTTGGACAATGGCATGAGGCTGATTCAAGGCAAATGTGTGCCTGAAAAATTTGAGGAAGATACGCTATTTATACAAGAAGGGGGAGCGCTTAAAGAAGCAGAGTTTGGGATTAAAAAATTGGCTTTGGAGATTGAAGAGTTTGCACAAACACATCGGCTTGACGAACTTGAAATATTTCTTCCCAGTGGCACAGGAACAACCGCACTGTTTTTACAAAAAAATCTTCCTTTTAAGGTTTTAACGTGTGCTTGTGTGGGAGATGAGACGTATTTAAAAAAACAATTTGAGCTGTTAGAAAAAGAGCCAATGACGTTTCCTACGATTTTAAATAGGGATAAAAAATACCATTTTGGAAAATTGTATAAAGAGTTTTACTGCATGTATAAAAATTTAAAAGAGCAAACCCACATTGAGTTTGATTTATTGTATGACCCTTTGGGCTTTATCGTTTTACAAAACTATTTACGCAACAATCCGTATAAGAAAATATTATACGTGCATCAAGGTGGGATTTTAGGTAATGTTACGATGCTTCAACGATATGCTCGTAAAAGTTACTTTTAATTTTAGTCAAATAAAGATATAATCATTTAATTTATTTTTTAGTGGTGGTATTGTTTATGAAAATCATGATACTTTTTCTTGCTTTTTTCGTCATGGGTCTGGCAAAAACATCCTCTGAAAACAGCAATGATTTTTCAGAATATCAAGAATACCTCAATAAAAAAAAGACAATTACAATGTGTGTTGACCCCAATTGGATGCCGTATGAAAAAATAGAAAAAGGCAAACACATTGGAATGGCAGCGGATTTTATGGCAATATTTCAGAACAAGTTTGGTATTCCTATTGTGCTTGTTCCTACACAAACATGGGAAGAGTCCTTGCTTTTTGCACAAGAGAGAAAATGTGATATTTTTTCACTGGCTATGAGTACGCCCAGTCGTTTGGAGTACATGAATTTTACAAAGCCGTATATGTCTTTTCCTTTGGTGGTTGCTACAAAATTAGATACGTTGTTTATTCCTAATGTGGAAGATATTATTAATACCCAAACATTGGGGATTGTAAAAGGGTATGCCTTTGCTGAATTGTTAAAACGAAAATTTCCTCATAACCGACTCGTGGAAGTTGAAAATATCCAAGAGGGATTAAAAAAAGTTGCCAATGCCGAACTGTTTGGTTTTGTAGGAACATTAGCTACTGTTGGGTATGAACTGCAAAAAAAATATATCGGCGAACTTAAAATTGCAGGAAAATTTGATGAAACTTGGGAGTTAGGCATTGGGGTAAGAAACGATGATTTAATTCTTTTTGATATTTTTGAAAAAGCCATTGCTCAATTGACGCCACAAGAGTCTCAAGCCATTTTTAACCAATGGATTTCTGTGGCATACGACAAAAAAACCGATTACGATTTAGCCATTAAAATTGCTGTGGTTTTACTGATTATTATGGCATTGGTTATCCATCGAAACCGTAATTTACAGCAATACAATCAAAAAGTCAAAAAACAAGCACTGCAATTAGAAGTTATCAATAAAGAGTTGGTTAAGACCAAAAAGAAACTTGAAAAATCACTCAAAAGCATTGAAGTCATTTATGATTGTATGCTTGATGCTGTTTTTATTTATGAGGGAAAAATTTGTGTTGACGTCAATGAAGTGGCCGTTAAAATGTTTGGATATGCTTCAAAAGAGGAGATGAAAGGCTTAAGTATATCGGCTTTTGCCCATATTCAATCGTTAGTTGATGTTCAAAAAAAGTTTAAAGAAAACACTCTTCCTTATGAAGTTAAAGCTCTGCGAAAAGATGGTACAGCTTTTCCTGCTCTTGCTCAAGGCACTAATATTATGTTAAATGGTAAAAAAGTGCGAGTTTCAGTTTTAATTGATATCAGTGAAATCAAAAACAAAGAAAAATTACTGGTACAACAAACCAAAATGGCGTCCATGGGTGAAATGATTGGCAATATTGCGCACCAATGGCGACAACCTTTAAATATCATCAGTACCACAGCAACGGGCTTAAAACTGCAAATAGAGTTTGGAGAGTTTAAAGAAGAAGAGGCAATCAAAGAGTTGGATGTTTTAAACGATACCGTACAACATTTGTCTAAAACCATTGATGATTTTAGAAATTTCTTTAAAAGTGAAAAAGAGAGAAAACCTTTTAATGTTGAGCAATCCATTAAGAAAAACCTTAAACTGCTTGAGGGAATGTGTAAAATTTATAACATCGAAGTGGTATTTGAACGAATTGAAACGTTTAGTATTCAAAACTATGAAAATGAGTTTATTCAAGCGATTTTAAATATCTTTTATAATGCCAAAGATGCTTTAGAAAACAAAAATTACAACAAATATATTTTTATGAATATTTATCAAGAAAATCAACATGCCATTATTACCATTAAAGACAATGGCGGTGGGATAAAAGAAGAGGTCATAGGAAAAATCTTTGAACCTTATTTTACCACCAAATATAAAAGCAATGGCACGGGTATTGGACTTTATATGACCCATCAAATTATTCAAGACCATATGGAGGGTAAAATTGAAGTCGAAAACCAAACCTTTGTGTATGACAATCATCAATACACAGGGGCAATTTTTACGATTACTTTGCCTCTTTCATAAAGTTTTACACAAATTTAGATATAATCCTTTCCTATGAAAAAAGATAATATTATACTAATGGGTTTTATGGGTGTTGGAAAAGGCACCGTTGCTCGAGCGTTAGCAAAACACTCCAGCAGATTTGCTGTGGATACCGATGATTTAATAGAGAGTTTACAAAACAGACGCATCAAAACAATATTTGCAAAAGAGGGTGAGGAGTATTTTAGAAACCTTGAGCAAGAGTGTGCGAATTGGATAGAAAAAAGTGTAAGCAATTCGATTATTTCTGTGGGAGGAGGTTTTTTTAAACGACCCAATTTTAAAAATCTGGGTACGATTGTTTATTTGCAATCCTCTTTTGATGGCATTATTCATCGAATTAAAAGTGCCCCTAATGCCAAAAATAAGCTCAAAAAAAGACCTTTGTTGCAGGATTTAAAAGAAGCCAAAAAACTCTTTAAATTAAGAGTTCCAAGTTATGAAGCCGTTGCAGATATTGTTATTGATGTTGAAAATAAAAAAACCGATGACATTGTAAAAGAGATACTAAAAAAGATAAAATAGAGGATATTTATGAAAATAATTAATACCAATGATGCTAATTTTAAAGCAGAATTTGAACAAATTTTAAGCAGAGCTAAAACCGATATCAAAGAAGTTTCAAGTATCGTAACTCAAATTATTGATGAAATTATTGAACATAAAAATGAAGCCCTTAAAACACACATAGAAAAGTTTGATAAATGGGTTGTCAAAAGTGATGAAGATTTACAAATTAAACCAAGTGCGATGAAAGAAGCGTACGATAAATTGGATACAAATCTTAGAAGTGCTTTGCATTTGGCGTATGACCGAATTAAAGCCTACCATGAAAAACAACTGCCAAAATCTTGGATGGATTTTGAAAAAAACGGTACGATTTTAGGGCAAAAGGTTACTGCTGTTGATCGTGCGGGATTGTATATCCCTGGTGGAAAAGCAGCGTATCCAAGCAGTTTATTGATGAATGCCATTCCTGCCATTGTTGCAGGGGTTGAAGAGATTGTTGTTTGTACGCCCACTCCTAACAATGAACCCAACGAATTGCTTTTAGCGGCGTGTCATTTGTGTGGAATTACAAAAGCCTATAAAGTGGGAGGTGCCAGTGCCATTGCTGCTATGGCATATGGGACGCAAACCATTCCTAAAGTGGATGTGATTACAGGCCCTGGCAATATTTTTGTGGCAACGGCGAAAAAATTGGTTTTTGGAGAAGTGCATATTGATATGATTGCAGGTCCCAGTGAAATTGGAATTTTAAGTGATGGCAGTGCCAATGCTAAATATTTAGCCATTGATTTACTTTCACAAGCAGAACACGATGAAATGGCAAGTTCTATTATGATTACAACGTGTGAAGAGATTGCAAAACAAACCAGCATTGAAGTGGATGAATATTTAAAAACTTTAAGTCGAAAAGCCATTGCCCAAAAATCAATCGATGAGAGAGGAGCAATTATTGTGGCAAGGTCAATGGATGAAGCCATTGAATTAATGAATGAAATTGCACCAGAACATTTAGAAGTTATGACACACAATCCGTTTGAACTTTTGGCAAAAATCAAACACGCAGGTGCTATTTTCTTAGGACAAAACACCCCTGAACCCATTGGGGATTATATGGCTGGCCCCAATCATACCTTGCCAACGGGCAGTACCGCAAAATTTTATAGTCCTTTGAATGTAGAAAACTTTTTGAAAAAGAGTTCAATCATTAGTTTTTCTCATGAAGCCATTCAAGAATTGGGTGAAGCGTGTGCGTTATTGGCAGACACAGAAGGGTTAAGTGCCCATGCCAAATCCGTACGTGTTCGATTGGAAAATTAATTAAAATCAAGGCAAAACATTTTAAATAGTGATATGCTTCATATGGTATAAAAAAAGGGTAGAAAATGAGTTACATGAAAGATTGGTTTACAGAAGATGAAGATGACATTTTTATGGGAAGTCCTAAGTCAAAATTTTTTGATATAACACGACAAGCAAGTGCCGATGTGGTTGAAGATGAGATGGATAAAATCATAGAACGATATGCCGCTATGGAGTTAATGCTTTCACAAGGACAAGGTGAAGAGTATGATATTAATAAACACATTGCTCAATACACTTACGAAAACGCCGATGAGGTGGCTCGTATGAAAAAAGGACTTTATGTTGAGTTTACGGGTGAAATTATTTGTAGATTAGATTCATAAGGTTGGGCGTGGAAGAGTTAAGTTTAGTTAAAAACCAAATCAAAACATTTGTTCAAGAGTGCAATGATGCCAAATCATTGACACTTTTGGAGTTGCTTGCAACAGGAAAAATGTTACGAAGTAAGTTAATTTTGAAAATCGCAGGAATCAATGAAGAAGCCATAAAGTTGTGTGCCATTGTTGAGATGATTCATGCGGCATCGTTATTGCACGATGATGTGATTGATGAATCGGACACACGAAGGGGAAAACCTTCAGTAAATGCTTTGTTTGACAATAAAACGGCCATTATGTTTGGTGATATCTTGTACTCAAAAGCATTTACGGAACTTTCACAAATGGATAAACGTATTGCCCATACGGTTTCTCATGCGGTTACACTTTTAAGTATTGGTGAGATGTTGGATGTGGATTTAACTCAAAAATTTAACAGCAATTATGATTTATATTTGGATATGATTTATAAAAAAACGGCTTCTTTGATTGAAGCTTCTGCTCGTGCGGCAGCTATTTTAGCCTCTAAAGATGAAGAAAAATATGCCTTATACGGAAAAAATCTGGGATTGGCTTTCCAGATGATTGACGACATTTTAGATATTACTCAAGATTCAAGTACATTAGGAAAACCCGCCATGCTTGATTTTGTTGAAGGCAAAGTAACCATTCCTTACTTATTTTTACACCAACGAATTGAAGATAAACAAAAATTAGAATCGATGTATAAAAAATCATTACGTCAAGAAGAAATCGCTTGGATAAAAGAGCAAATGAACACAACTCATGCGTTGCAAGATGCCATATTACAAGCTAAAACCCTTGGCAATGAAGCCATAGAAGCGTTGAAAGATGAAAATACTCTTGACCTTGTGATGATTATGAAAGCGATGATAGAAAGAGAGTTTTAAAAATGAGTTACTTGAGTATAAGCTTTACCCATAAAAATACCGATATCCATACGCGTGAAAAGTTAGCATTCTCAGATGACAATGCCAGAGAAACTTTTTTAAAAACGATTTTGGATAACGCCATCATCAAAGAAGCTGTACTTTTATCAACCTGTAATCGGGTTGAAATCATTACCACGGTGAATGACATTGAAAAAGCCAAAGAGATTATTTTAAAAACGTTGGCAAAATATTCGGAACTGGATTATGAAGATTTAAGCTTACGAGCCAATATTTATGAAACTTCAGGGGCGATTCATCACCTTTTTACAGTAGCATCAGCCTTAGACTCTTTGGTCATTGGTGAAACACAAATTGTAGGGCAATTAAAAGATGCCTATCGTCTCTCTTTAGCCAAAGGGTACTGTTCTCAAGGCATAACACGAGCGATGACTTATGCGTTTAAATGTGCGGCAAGTGTACGAACAGCTACGAGTTTAGGGACAGGTTCTGTTTCTGTTGCCAGCACGGCTGTTGCAAAAGCCAAAAGTCTAATTCCCAATAATGAAGGGGTTAAAGCCTTAGTTGTGGGTGCGGGTGAAATGAGTGAACTGACTGTAAAACATCTGTTGGCTTCAGGATTTGATGTGGTGTTAGTCAGTCGAAATCTTAAAAAAGCCAAACTGCTTGCAAGTACATTTGAAAAACCCATTGATGTACAACCCTATGAAAACATTAACCAACTTTTAAATCAATTGCCCATTTTAATCAGTGCCACTTCTGCCCCTTATCCCATTATTAAACAAAATATGGTGCAAGAGTGTGATTTCAACCGATATTGGTTTGACATTGCCGTGCCTCGAGATATTGATGAAATAAAAAGTCCTCATTTGCAAATTTTTGCGGTGGATGATTTACAAGATATTGTCAATGAAAATATGAGTTTACGGGCACAAAAAGCCAAACAAGCCTATTTGATTGTGAATCAGCAAAGCAGTGAGTTTTTTGATTGGTTAAAATCTTTAGAGATTGAACCGGTGGTGAAAAATCTCTATATAAAAGCCAATGATGTGATTGAAAAACGTGTTGCTTTAGCCATCGCCAAAGGCTTTGTAGATGGTTCAAACGAAGAAAACATTAAAAAATTGTGCCAAACGGTTTTAAATGAGTTTTTACATCAACCCACCATTCAACTCAAAGATATTGCCAAAAAATCAGAGTGTGATGTGGTTTTAGGCTCCATTCAAGCGGTGTTTGGCTTACAAAATGACTCCAATGTTTTGCACCAATGCGAACATGCCATTAAATTTAATACTTAGGAAATTGTTTTATGAAATTCAGTAAACTGTTTATACCCACGACCAAAGAGACTCCCAACGATGCCACTTTACCGTCACATCAATACCTTGTTAGAGCAGGGTTTATTGCTCAAACGGGTGCGGGAATTTACGACTTTATGCCGTTAGGAAAAATTGTTTTAGACAAAATCAGAACCATTGTTAAAAATGCCATGGACGATGCCGGTGCCAATGAGGTGCAATTTGGTTTTGTAACGCCTTTGTCGTTATGGGAAGAATCAGGTCGAGCAAATACCATGGGTCATGAGATGTTGCGATTTAAAGACAGAAAAAACAGTGAATTTGTTTTAAGTCCAACCAATGAAGAATCGGTTGTTAATATGGTCAAAAACAGGATTACTTCTTACAAAGAGTTACCGGTACATTTGTATCAAATTAATACCAAGTTTCGAGATGAAGCACGACCACGATTTGGACTTATGAGAGGTCGAGAGTTTTTAATGAAAGACGGTTACTCTTTTCATGCCAATGAAGAGGATTTGGTACGTGAATTTAATCTTATGGAAGAAACGTATCGAAAAATCTATACTCAATTGGGCTTAAATTTTAGAGTTGTAGCTGCTGACAGTGGAGCCATTGGAGGAAGTGGCTCTAAAGAGTTTCATGTCTTAGCTAACAGTGGAGAAGACACGATTGTAGTATGTGATTCCTGTGAATATGGGGCGAATATTGAAGCGGCTGTGCGTAAAAAAAGACATTTTAATGCGTGGTATGAAAACACAGAACTTTCTGTAAAAACGGAAAAAGTTCAAACCGTTGGGTTTAAAACCATTGAAGAAGTGAGTAATTTTTTAAGTGTTTCTAAAGCACAAACCATTAAAGCCGTTATTAAAAAAGCCATTTATGAAAATACAAACAGAGTGGTTATCTTTTTTATTCGAGGCGATGATGAACTTGAAACAACCAAAGCGTGTAACAGTGTGGATGCTTTAGAGTTGATTGATATTTCAGAAGAAGAGATTGCCCAAGCGGGATTATGTGCAGGGTATGTGGGCCCTTTTAATTTGCCAAAGAATGTTACTTATGTTATTGATCAAGAAATCAAAGATGAACAAGGCTTGGTATGTGGTGCCAATGAAGAAAATTATCATCTGATTAACAGTGATTTATCTTCTTTAAAAGAGGCAAACTATTTTGATTTGGTTGCCGTTCAAGAAGGAGATACATGTGCGTGTTGTGGGGGAAAACTTTCCTACACCAAAGGAATTGAAGCAGGGCATATTTTTCAATTGGGAACAAAATATTCTGCTGCAATGAATGCCAATTTCTTGGATGAAAATGGCAAAGCCAAACCCTTTATTATGGGCTGTTATGGAATTGGTGTTTCAAGATTGGTGGCTGCTGTGATTGAACAACACCATGATGATAAAGGGTGTATTTGGACAAAAGCAACCGCCCCTTTTATGGTGGATATTATTGTATCAAATGCCAAAAATGAAGAAGAGTTAACTGCCGGTGAAAAACTTTATAATGAACTTAAAAGCAAAAAAATTGAAACCCTTTTAGACGACAGAGCATCGGCTCGTTTTGGTTTTAAGATGAAAGATTTTGAACTGATTGGATTTCCGTATGCTATAATTGTGGGGAAAAAACTCAGTGAAAATCGAGTTGAAATTGTGGACAGAAGAACACTGGAAAAAACAGAAATTGAGCTTTCAAAAGCGGCGTCATATTTAGAAACATTAATCAACAAAGGATAAGTACATGGATGCAATTTTAGCGTATGCAATGAATATTATTCTGGCACTGGCAATATTTTTTGTAGGAAAATGGGTTGTAGGTGAAGTCACCAATTTAATCATAAAAGGTTTGAGAAAAAGTTCAAAGCTGGATGAAACGTTGGTGGTGTTTTTTAAAAATATCATCTATTATGCGTTGTTGGTCGTTGTTATTTTAACCGCGTTAAAGCAAGTTGGCATAGAAACAACCTCTTTTTTAGCCATTTTAGGAGCCGCTGGTTTAGCCATTGGTTTGGCGTTGAAAGACTCTTTATCAAACTTTGCTTCGGGCGTTATGATCGTCTTTTTTAAACCCTTTAAAATTGGAGATTTTGTAACTGCTGGGGGAGTAAGCGGAACAATCACTGAAATTCACCTGTTTAATACGGAGTTTAAAACGGGTGATAATCAAAAAATCCTTGTACCCAATGCCAGTATTACCAGTGGCAGTATTATTAATGTCAATGCCCACGACAAACGACGGGTGGATTTGCTTATTGGTGTAGGGTATGAAGATGATATCAAAAAAGTCAAAGAGTTGCTCATTTCAATTGTGGCTTCCCATGAAAAAGTGTTACAAGACGAAGCCAATAAAATCGCAGTAAGTGAATTGGCGGATTCTTCGGTGAATTTTATTGTTCGAGCTTGGGTGAATACGCCTGATTATTGGGATGTTCGATTTGAGCTAATTGAAACGATAAAAACTCAATTTGACCAAGAGGGTATTACCATTCCATATCCTCAAACTGATGTACACGTCTATAAAGAAAAAAAATAAATTTTTTATTCCTTTAGAGCTTGAAAAAGTTTTAAAAACCCTGCAAGAAAATGGGATTAAACCCATACTTGTAGGGGGCTGTGTTCGGGATTTTTTTTTAAATAAACCGCTTAAAGATTATGACATTGAACTGTTTGGGTGCAATGATATTCTTAAAATACAAACTCTTTTAAGCCAATTTGGTAACGTCAAACTCGTAGGAAAAAGTTTTGGTGTGTTTAAACTGCAAAGCAACACCTATGAATTTGATTTTGCTTTACCCCGAACTGAAAAAAAAATTGCAAAAGGGTATACCGGATTTGAAGTTCAAAGCGATGCTTTTTTAAGTTTTGAAAAGGCAAGTTTACGTCGTGATTTTACCATTAATTCCATTGGCTACGATTTTAATTCACACACTTTTTTAGACCCCAACAACGGTTTAAAAGATTTAGAACATAAAATCTTACGTCATATTAAAGATGAATCATTTATTGAAGACCCTTTACGTGTTTATCGTGCTGTTCAATTGTCTTCACGTTTTGAATTGCGTTTAGATGCAAAAACATTTCAATTGTGTCAATCAATGGTTACAAACGGCTTACTTGAAGAGCTCTCTTCTCATCGTATTTTTGAAGAGTTTAAGAAATTATTGTTGCAATCAGCCAAACCCTCTTTGGGGTTTGAACTTTTAAAAGAGTTAGGGATTTTAAAATATTTTCCTGAACTAAAAGCTTTGATGGGTTGTGTTCAAGAGTTTGAATATCATCCTGAAGGAGATGTTTGGATTCATACACTAATGGCAATTGATGAAATGGCAAAACTTAAAACCCATGATGAGTTTCGAAATTTGTATTTGATGTTGGCTGTAGTGTGTCATGATTTAGGTAAACCTGCAACCACTCAAATCATCAAGGGGAAAATCACTTCCTATAAACATGAAAAAGAGGGTGTATCCCCTACGTTATCATTTTTAAATCGTTTGACACAAGATAAAAAACTTATTTTAAATGTTGTGCAACTTGTTGAAAACCATTTGGCTCCTTTTCAATTGTATCGGGATGACTCTTCAACAAAAGCGATTAAACGATTGGCAAAACGAGTCAATATTGAAGATTTGTGTTTGGTGGCACAAGCCGATTGCAAAGGGCGAGCAATACTAGATAAAACACAATGCGATGAAGCCATTTCTTGGCTTTTAACTCAAGCCCAAGAACTTGAAGTGCATCACAGTGCCTTAAAACCTTTGGTTATGGGACGAGACTTAATTGATTTGGGGTTTGTTCCTAATAAAGTGTTTAAAACGATATTGGATTATGCGTATGAAGTGCAATTGGAAAATGAACACTTAAGTAAAAAAGCCATTTTAAATCGTATTAAAAAAAAGTATCTTACGAAGTTTTAGTCAAATTTTTGGTATGATGTAGGCTATCACAATGCAGGAGACAAGAATGGAAAATCAAGAAATCCCCGTAACACAAACTGGCTCAAATAGTATACATTATGTCGCGTATTCTCTTTTAACTTTGGCCTTATTGGCATTGACATATCTGCATTTTATGCCCCAAAAAACACAAAGCAATCCCTCATCAAATACTGCTCAAAATGTGGAGTTTCAAGATTTGCCTTATCACGTGCAACTTCAATATAAAACAAACGAAGAGTTTAAAAAAGTTGAAGCCAAACTCAATGCGGCTTTGGAAGAAAAACAGGCCTTTTTAAAAGAGATTGCTTCTTTACAAGAAGAGAAAGAGCAAGCTCTTCAAGTGGCGTCTCAACCCATAACTAAAAACGTTGACGCAACGTTAAAAGAGCGAACTGAAACTGTCAGTGAAGCGCCATTAAGTATCAATTATGAAAGCAGTTCAGAAAAAGCAGCATTGGCAAAACGAGTTAAAGATTTTGCAAAATGTTACGATATGGAAGTGGGAAAATACTCAATTTCTTCGCAATGTCGTAAAAATATCATAGCGTTTGTGGATAAACATAAAAATGCCAAATATTTTGAGATTATTGGTATTATTGACGAAACAGAATTTACACTGTTTAAAAACCTGCAAACCAACAGTTTTATTTATGATAAACTTAAAGTGACACAACATACCATTGATACCATGAAAAAACTGAGTCAATCGGGTTTAGCAAAACATCGAGCCATTGAAGCGAATTGGGTGATTAAAGCTCATACCCAAAAAAAAGCACAAGTATTTAATGCCAATTATAATTTACTTTCAAATGACGGGAAAAAAGGGTTTGTTATTCGTGCATACGAATAACAAATTCCCTCTTCATATTTAAAAAAACTCCACACACAATACACACAACTTAGCTTATACTTGTAAAAATACATTACAAGGAAAAACAATGAAATCAATCAAATTAGCCTTAATTGGTTTATCACTCGTAGCAAGTACCGCGTTGTTTGCAAATGAACATGCCCAAATGGATCACTCAAAAATGAATCATGCCAGTTCTGCAAGCAGCGGTATGGCGTATCACAATGAAATGCTGACACGAGATGAGTATAAAGTCATTGTGCACACTGAAAAACCTTTTGTTACGGGAAATAATGAAGTGGAAATTATGGTTTCAAATAACAATGAAGCATTGAAAAACGCCGATATTAAAGTTAAATTTTTTATGCCTGAAATGCCAGGAATGCCCTATATGGAGTATGAAGATGAAGGAAAATTAATCAACAGTGTTTTTAAAGCCAATATCAACTTAAGTATGAATGGAACATGGCAATATCAAATTAAATTCAGAACGGCCGATAAAAAAGTGCGAATGGTGAAAGGGAGTGTAAACTACTGATGAAAGCCAAATCTCTTTTACTTTCTTGTTTGTGTTTTTCACAGCTTTTTGGGATTACACCACAAGAGTTAGTGCAAACAACCTATGAGAAAAATTACACCATTTCGGGATTACAAAAAGCCATTGTAGGGGCCAATGAAAATATCGTGTTGGCAAAAAAATGGCAAAATCCAATGCTAATTTTTGGTGCCAATGATATTCAGTTTGATGATGTCAGTAAAAGAGATTTAGAAGCGATGCAAGCCCAATTTATAGGAATAACGCAAGTTATCCCTATGGGAGATAAACTGGAATATAAAGAAGAAATTGCTTTAAAAGACAAAGAAATTTTAACCTTTTTGTTAGAAGATAAAAAACTTGAACTGCAATCAAAAATTTATGAATTTTGTTTTTCGATTGCCCTTTTAGAAAAAAAGTCAAAATTATTAGAGAGTTATTTACATAATATTTCAAAATTAGAACAACTCAATACCTATTTATATGAAAATAACCAAGTGCTTCAAACACAAGCACTCAATGCTCAAATTATGTATTCAAAAGTCAATTTACAAAAAATTAAACTGGATACGACCATTAAAAATTTATATCTGCGATTGGAAGAAATTACTCAAGAAAAAATTCAACACTTAGAAGTGGATTTAGAACATTTTTCACAACCTTTGGTGATTGATTTTTCACACCATCCAAAACTTAAAATACAAGAACTTATCAGTAAAAAAGCGATGACTCAAATCAAATTAGAAGAAGAAAACAAAATCCCCGATGTGAGTTTTAATGTCGCGTATTTTCAACGAGATAACAAGTTTGAAGACTATGTGAACTTTTCAATTGCAGTGCCTTTGGCACTGTATGGAACAGAAAACAGCAAGGCTTTAAGAGCCAAATCAAAAAACTATGAAGAAATCAGTCGTTTAAAAGATTTAGAAAAACAGTTTACGACACAAACAAAACTTCTTAACAATGAATTTGACAATTCACTGAAAACCATTAATGTCTTAACAACCACTATTTTACCTATACAACAAAAAGTTCAAGAGAGTATAGAGTTGTATAACAGTTTAGAAAAAGTGAAACCTCAAGAAGTCATCAACAGTTTAAATGAAGAGATTAACTATCAACTTTTATTACTCGATGAAAAATTCAACTATTTTCAAACACTTTCAAAAGCCATGTATTATAATAAAGGAATACTCCAATGAAATTTTTAATTCAAACAATCGTTATTGGCACGTTGTTTTTACTTCAATCCAATGCCCAAATCTTAGATGTGAAGCAACTTTTTAATAAAACAACAGTCAAAGTCAAAGAAGAAAAAATTATTCAAACTCAAAGTTTTTATGGACAAACAACAGTCGATACAAGCAGAGTTTTTGATGTGACAACCCGATTTGATGGGTATATTACCAAACTTTTTGCCAATGAAGATTATAAGGTTGTCAAAAAAGGAGAGCCTTTATTTGAACTCTATTCCAATGAATTAGTGAGTATTCAAAAAGAGTTAAAAGTCTTAAAAACCATCAATGACAAACTCTATAACAGTGGATTTGAAAAACTCATTGCGTTAGGATTGCAAGATCAAGAGCTAAAACGGATTAAAAACCAAGATACAATTTTTGAAAACATTGCTTTGTATGCTCCTTTTGACGCTATTGTTTTACAACGAAATATCAACAACGGAAGTGCTTTTAAAAAAGGTCAGCTATTATTGCAATTGGCGAATATCGAGCAGTTGTGGTTTATCGCACAAGTGTATCAAAATGATTTGTCTTTTATGAAAAAAGGATTGCAAGCAAAGTTATATATTGATGGCATCAAAGAACCTTTTAAAATGCACGTTGATACAATTTATCCTATCGTGGATGAAAAAAACAAAACTGTATCGGTAAGATTTGTTGTGGAAAATAAAGCTCTGCAATTAAGTCCCAATATGTTCGCTAAAATCGTAGTGCAAACCCAAGAAAAAACAACATTGACTCTGCCTAAAGAAGCGGTAATTCAAAAAGGAGATAAACACTTTGCCTTTTTATCTCTTCCCAATGAAGAGTATGAACCCATTGAAATTGAAGCAAAGCGTATAGGTTCAAATACGTATGAAGTCTTAAGTGGTTTAAAAGCGGGAGAAGAAGTCATCAATAATGCCCTTTTCTTATTGGATTCAGATGCTGTAACAAACTCTTTGTACAGCAAAGATGAAGAGTGGTAGGATAATAGTATGGTAGAAAGTATCATCTCATACAGTGTTAAGAATAAATTTCTCATACTTTTTTTTACTGTTATTTTAACGGTTGCTTCACTTTGGTCAGTTAAAAACACCAGTTTAGACGCCTTACCCGATTTATCTCCTCCACAAGTTATTGTGCAAGTAAAATGGGCAGGGCAAAGTCCTAAAACGATTGAAGAACAAATCTCTTATCCTTTGATTTCAAACTTAATGAGTTTGCCCAATATTGATACGGTTCGTGCCATGAGCAGTTTTCAAAATGCCTTGATTTATATTATTTTTAAAGAGGGTACGGATTTATACGATTCAAGAAACCGAATATTAGAACAACTTTCAAGCTTACAAGGAACATTTCCTGAAGGTTCAAGTGTACAAATTGGTCCCGATGCTACAGGTGTGGGTTGGGCATATGAGTATGCACTAAAGTCTAAAACTAAAAACTTGCAAGAGTTACGAACGTTACAAGATTATTATTACAAATTTGCTCTTTTAGGAGTAGATGGTGTTTCAGAAGTCGCATCAATTGGTGGATACATTAAAAACTATGAAATCACGTTAAATCAAGATAAGCTTGTACAATATGATTTAAGTATTGCTGAGGTCAAAAATGCCTTAACCCAAAACAACAATGACAGCGGTGGAAGAATCGTTTTAGAAAATGGTTTTGAACATATGGTAACAGCACGAGGATATTTACAAAGTGTTGTGGATATAGAAAATATTACGGTTAAAACCATCAATTCAATCCCTCTAACCATAAAAGATATTGCCCAAGTCAATGTGACATCTTCTAACCGTCGAGGAATGGCTGATTTAAATGGGGAAGGTGAAACCGTTGGTGGAATTATTGTGGTTCGTTATGGAGAAAATCCGTATAAAGTAATCAAAGCGGTAAAAGAAAAACTTAAAACTTTAAATATTGCTGATGTTGAAGTAGTAGAAACGTATGACCGAAGTTCGCTTATAGATAAAGCCATTGATACACTAAAAAATACACTGATTGAAGAGAGTATTATCGTTATGATTGTCAGTGGGTTGTTTTTATTCCATTTTAGAAGTGCTTTAATTATTATCATTACACTTCCTATTACGGTTCTTTTGACTTTTTTACTCATGAAAGTGTTTGGTTTAGGCTCAAATATTATGAGTTTGGGTGGTATTGCTATTGCCATTGGTGCGATGGTGGATGCGACGATTGTTATGGTCGAAAATGCGCATAAATATTTGCAAGGAAAAGAAAATATCTCAAACCAAGAGCGTATTGAAATTATCATCAAATCAGCCAAACAAGTAGGGCGTCCTATATTTTTTGCCTTGATTTTAGTGGTAGTCTCTTTTTTACCTATTTTTGCACTTACGGGGCAAGAAGGGCGATTGTTCTCACCCTTAGCATTTACTAAATCATTTGCGATGATTGCAGGAGCCGTGCTTTCAATTACTTTGGTGCCTATTTTAATGATATTTCTCATTCGGGGTAAAATTATGCCAGAACATAATAACTGGCTAAATCAATTTTTTATCAAATTGTATTCACCGTTATTAAAAGTTTCATTGAGATTTCGTTATCTTGTAGTTGGAATATTTGTTGCAACGTTAATTGTGGCATACCCTGTGTACAAGAAACTCAATTGGGAATTTATGCCCATGATGAATGAGCAAACATTTATGTATATGCCCGTAACTCCTTATGGAATTGGAGTAGATTTGGCCAAAGAATTAACGCAAAAAACCAATCAAGTGTTAAAATCTTTTCCAGAAGTAGAAACGGTATTTGGTAAAGCAGGACGAGCCGATACAGCAACCGATCCCGCTCCACTTGCTATGATTGAAACGATTGTGCAGTTTAAACCCGAAAATGAGTGGCGAGAAGGAATGACCTACAAACAACTTCTTAAAGAAATGGATGAGAAACTTCAATTGGCTGGATTGATTAACTCTTGGACGTATCCAATACGAGGGCGAATTGATATGCTTTTAACTGGAATTCGAACGCCACTTGGAATTAAACTCTATGGAAATGACCATGCCAAACTAGAAGAGGTGGCATTGCAGATTGAACAAAAGTTAAAAAAGTTTGATAAAACACTCTCTGTCTCTTCGGATAAAATCAATTCGGGGTATTATTTAAATATTAACATACACGATGAACAATTATCTCGATACGGAATTACCAAAAATGAAGTGTTAAGTACAATTTCTTTAGGAGTTGCTGGAAGTCAAGTTTCAACATTTTTAGAAGGACTTGAGCGATATCCCATTAGTTTGCGATATGAAACGACACAAAGAGAAGAGATTAATTCACTCAATAATTTACACATTAAAACCAAATTGGGTTTCCAACCCTTAAGTACCTTTGCTACTTTACAGTATGAAACAGGCCCATCTGTGATTAAATCAGAAAAAGCTTTGAATGTAAACTTTATTTATATTACACCAAAAACAGAAATTTCTGCCAAACAATATAAAGATGAAGCCAAAGAACTCTTAAAAGAGATTACTTTACCCACAGGGTTTTATTTTGAATGGGCAGGACAAAGTGAATATTTAGAAAGTGCAATGCAACGGTTAGTCTATATTATTCCATTGACGTTTGTGATTATTTTCTTATTGATTTATTTTGCTTTACGTAATATGACGTACACGTTTATTATCTTTTTTACCTTGCCTTTTGCCTTAACAGGGGGAATATTTTATTTAGAATATCTGAACTTTAATATTTCTATTGCTGTTATCGTTGGATTTTTAGCTCTTCTAGGCGTGGCTGCAGAAACCTCTATTGTGATGTTGGTCTATTTGCATGAAGCGATGCTTGAATTAAAAGAGAAATGTACAAAGCCTGAAAAAAAAGAGTTATTTCATGCCATTTATAAAGGAGCCGTATTGCGACTTCGACCCAAATTGATGACACTGTTTGCCATTTTAGGAGGACTTATTCCTATTATGTACATTCAAGGAGTGGGAAGTGAAGTGATGCAACGAATTGCAGCACCCATGATTGGAGGAATGATAAGCTCTGCATTTTTAACATTGATGATTATTCCAGCGGTGTTTTATATTTTAATGCTTAGAAAAGTAATGAGTGAAAAGTAAGAAGTAAGTGGTGAGAAGAAATTTCCACTCACTATTCACTACTCACCAGTTACCAATCACTCACCAATCACCCAATTAGAGCTTCCATTTGCAACGGCATAAATCGTTACCCCATAGAGTTTTGAATAGTACTGCATAAGCAGTTTTTGTAAGGTGGGTTCAATGGAAGGAGTAAACCATGCGTTGTTGGATATGGAGATCATAAAAGCCACATCGTTCAAGTCTTGAAAAATAGCATGAGTGGTGGTTTCGTAGCAAATAGCATTTCTAAATTTCACCCCTTTAATTTCAAAATCAGTCGGAGCCGTGGCTTTGGAGTAATCTTGTGCGCCATTATAAAAAGTGTTATTGATAAAATCTCGTAAGAGTTTGGGCAAAGGAATCTCCTCTCCAAAAGGAACCAGTACGACTTTGTTGGCAATATTTACACCGTAATTGGAAAAGTGATACGTGGAGTTGTAGTAATGGTTCTCTTGTTTGTATAAAGCCCCTGTAACGATGTCAATCTCTTGGGCTTTTTCTTCTAAGGTTTCAAATAGGGTTTGATGCGTATTTAAAACAATGGGAAATGCTGTTTCAGGTAGAATAATCAAATCGTACTGCTCTTGTATGGCTTGGTCTATTGCTTCTAAATTCATCGCAATAATCTCTTCTTTATAGGATGTGTTCCATTTTTGATGTTGTGAAAGATTAAATTGAGGCATAGCAATATTCAAATGGTGTTGCTTCTCATACATAGGTTGCGTAAAATTGATGTTTAAGGCTAAGATTAAGAGCAATAAAGCCGGCCATTTAAAACGAACAAATAAAGCCATGGCAACTAAAATAATAAGCAAATCAATTTTTTCTATGCCAAAATAAGAGTGCAATAAAAGCAGTTCAAGTTGCAACCAATTAAAGCCTAAAATGGTAATAAAACTTAAAGCAAAAAGAGCAAAAACACGATAATAAATCGTATTCCAAAGGGCAAGCAGATAAAAAACTAAACCATACCCCAGTGCAAAGCCCAAAATAACCAATGGGATTAAATAGGACAATTCATAATAAATAAAACTGAAACTGACCCAATAAAACCATAAAATTCCCACAAAAAATCCCGCAAAAAACAGGGCATTTCGAGGAAGAGTTAAGAGTAAATAAAACGCCACAAGTGCTAAAAGTGAATTAAGAAGAGGTATTTGCACACCAAAATGCTCTAAATAGATAAAAGCACTGAAAAAAAGAGCACAATACAAGCCCTTTATTATATTTGTTTTGTTAAAATTTAGCCGTTTTAATAAAAACATAAATAAAACTTACAAAGGAAATTATATGGGACAAAGTGGAGATTTATTGACTTCATTACTACCTCTGGTTGCATTGTTTGCAATTTTTTACTTTTTGATTATTAGACCACAACAAAAACAAGCGAAAGCACATAAAGAGATGGTGGCTAATTTAAAAAAAGGCGATAAGATTGTAACACACGGTGGCTTAATGGTTGAAATTAGTAAAGTTGAAGAAGAATTTTTATTGGTTAAAAATCATGATGGTTCAGAAATGAAACTGATGAGAGAATTTGTTTCAAAAGTATTAGAATAATCTTTTTAAGTAAAACATCTAACACTTAGATGTTTTACCACACTTACACACACTTAAGGGAAAGAATTGAAAATCTTTAATTATAGACTCATAATATTTGCACTGAGTATCATATTTGGTGTTGTTTTTGCTATGCCATCTTTTTTACAAACCGACAGTGGGAAAAAAATCAATTTAGGCTTAGATTTACAAGGTGGACTTCATATGCTTTTAGGCGTGAATACCGATGAAGCGGTTACATCTAAAATCAAAAGTTATGCCTCTTCGATTAAATACTTTGCACAAGATGAAGATATCTTACTTGATGAACTGAGTATCAATGGCGATACGGTTGAATTTAGCATTTTAGATGAAGACGAAATCAAAAAAGTCGATGAAATGTTATCCAAAATCAAAGGTTTGGATATTCAAAAACCCAATGCTCTCAATTATCTTATTTCACTTAGCCAAAGTGAAAAAGAACTTGTAAAAGATTTATCGGTTTCACAAGCTGTTGAAACCATACGAAATCGATTGGACCAATTTGGTTTAGCAGAGCCAACCGTTATACGACAAGGTGAAACCGATATTGTAGTAGAACTTCCAGGGATTAAAAGTGCCGCAGAAGAAAAAGCCGCACGAGAACTTATCTCTCAACCTGCCAATTTAGAAATGATGGCAGTCGATGAAGAAATTGCCGATCAAGTCTATTCTATGACTCCTGAACAAGCCGCTTTATATGGAGCGGTGATTTTAGAAAAATCAGACAACCCCAATGAAAAATATTTGGTCAAAGAAATTCCCATTTTAAACGGAGAACAAATTATTGATGCTCAAGTGGCGTTTGATCAATCCAATCAACCCATTATTAACTTTACGCTTAACTCAAGTGGAGCACGAATTTTTGGAGACTTTACTGCCAATAATATCGGCAAACGATTGGCGGTGGTTTTAGACGGTAAAGTCTATTCTGCCCCCAATATCAGAGAGAGAATTGGTGGTGGAAGCGGACAAATTTCGGGAGGCTTTACTCTCGTTGAAGCAGGAAATGTTGCCATTGCTTTACGAAGTGGGGCATTGCCGGCGAGTGTAAAACTGCTTGAAAAACGAAGCGTAGGTCCAAGCTTAGGAGCAGATTCAATCCAAGCTTCAATGATAGCATTGTTAGTAGGATTTGGTGTGGTCATGATTTTTATGGTGGTGTACTATAAAACAGCAGGGATTATTGCCAATATTGCACTGATTACCAATATTTTTATCATTGTAGCTGTTATGGCAATGTTTGGTGCAACGCTTACGCTTCCAGGGATGGCAGGAATTGTTTTAACCGTGGGGATGGCAGTGGATGCGAATGTTATTATCACTGAAAGAATCCGAGAACTGCTTCAAGCGGGTGTTTCGGTTAAAAAAGCCATTGAAGATGGGTATGCCAATGCCATGAGTGCGATTTTGGATGCCAATATTACCACTCTTTTAGTGGCCGTCATTTTATATGCGTATGGAACAGGTCCTGTCAAAGGATTTGCCGTAACGATTTCAATTGGTATTTTAGCTTCAATGCTCACAGCCATTTTAGGAACACATGGGATTTATGAAATGTTGATGAATAAAATTCAAAAGTCTAAAAATATTGGCAATTGGTTTGGAGTGAAATAATGGAATTTTTTAAAACAGATAAAACGTATAATTTTATGGGCAAAAGGTTGCCCTTTTTAGGTCTTTCCTTGATTTTATTTTTGGCTTCATTGGGAATTTTGTTCACCAAAGGATTGAACTTTGGGATTGATTTTGCAGGAGGAACACTTGTCCAAATCAAATACGATAAAACAGCACCTATTGATAATATTCGAGATATTTTAAAACAAAAACCACAGTTTGCTAATGCTTCTATTACTGAGTTTGGATCAGATGAAGAGATTGTTATTCGAATTACCACGTCATCAGCATCTGTGGCAACAGATATTGGCGATGAAATGCACCAACTTTTAGACTCCACTGGAAACTTTGAAATCAGAAGAGTCGATATGGTAGGTCCCAAAGTAGGGGATGAATTACGAGAAAAAGGAGTTATGGCATTGGCTCTTTCTTTGGTAATGATTTTAATTTACGTCAGTTACCGTTTTGAGTATCGTTTTGCGGTGGCTTCAATCTTTGCTTTGGTGCATGATATTGTTATTGCGTTAGGAGCGATTGCCTTATTTGAAGTTGAAGTCAATTTGGATATTTTGGCCGCACTTTTAACCTTGCTTGGATACTCACTCAACGATACCATTATTGTATTTGACCGTATTCGAGAAGGGGTGCAAACATCAAAAGAGTCGTTACTTGAAAATGTGGTCAACGAATCGGTTTCAAGAACGTTATCACGAACAACATTGACATCATTGACCACTTTCTTTGTGGTGGTTACATTGTTTGTATTTGGAAGTGAAATTATCCACGGTTTTGCCTTTACTTTACTTGTAGGTATTATTGTGGGAACTTACTCTTCTATTTTTATCGCATCAACTTTCTTAGTTCAGTTGAAATTCTCAATTGAAAACTTTAGAGCCAAAGAGGCTGAGAAGTTAAAACGGCAAAAAGAGAAAGAGAAGTTAAGAGCCATGTATGAACAAGGCACAATTTAGAAACGTGAGTTTCTAATACTTTTATTTAAAGCCTCACTGTTTAGTGGGGCTTTTTTTATGGAAGATTTTTTGATAATTATAATACCTCTCTTGAAAACCTAAAGGTTTTCGCCCCACTTTCTTTTACCGAAAAGAAAGTTAGCAAAGAAACTCTCCACGGCTTCGACGGCAAAGCTACCTTCGCTTATTGTTTTAATCTTTTCAGCTCTGCAAAACTCGCTACAAGGTGCATTTAGCACCTTGCTTAACGCTCAAACAGTTTCGAGCTTGTTTTGAAAAGATTAAAACAAACGCTCAGCGTCTGCAGATGTGGAAATACAAAGCGGTTTGAACTATCTTTTGCTCATTGAATAAAGAAGAAATTCTAATCTTAGAAAATCAAATATGTAAATGTCCTTATCCCATTTTGACCAACGTCTGAAAAGCCGAATGTTTATTTTTTATTTCGAAAAAAGAGTTACAACTGTTTGAGTAAATAAATGTACTAAACGTACATTTATTTATGAGTTTTGCAACTTTAGAAATTAAAAATAATAAATGAGGGAACCCAAGGGCTTTGAAATTTAGTTGGTGGTTTTCTCAAAGAGAGTGCAAGCACAGGCTTACTTTGTCCATACAAAGTAAGAGAGCGAAAACCTTTAGGTTTTTAAGAGAATAAATCAAAATTGTGATAATATTTAAACATTAAAATATAAAGTGAAAATATGAATCAACGTAGTTGTAAAGATTGTGATTTAGAAGTTTTTGAAAATAGAGATAAATGTATTTTACATTGTGAAAAAGATGATTGGTTTGAAAATTTAAAGCTTAAAGAAAAATACCGTATACAGCGAAATGATTTTTTTATATTATTAGGTAAATCCTTTGAGAACATAAAAGGATTAAATGAAGACAAGGCTAATATAACTCAAGAAGATCCTTTTTTTTATATAAAAGGAGATTTTAACACACCATTAGAGAATCTTAAGTTTCCAGATGTAAACTTTACTGATTTTGAATTTTGGCAATATAGTGATTTATATTTTAGGAATTGCACATTTTATGGTGATTTTAATATTGATTTAGATGAAAATGACAAATTAATATTATTTGATGATTGTATATTTAAACAGAATTTAACAGCAAAAAAAAGAATATTCAATAATGATTTTTTTTTAAATTTCTGCATAGTCGAGGGTGAATTTGATTTAAGTGAGTCAATTTTTTATAGTGTATGTGATTGTTCTAGTAGTAAATTTAATGGTCAAACAGATTTCAAATACACTAAGTTTGAGAAGTATATAAGTTTTCGTGATTGTACATTTACAAAAAAAGTAAATTTACGAGATACTATATTTTTAGAAAAAGTTAATTTTTTAGACGTTACAGCAAGAACTAGGTTTTACGATGAAAAAGAAGAAAAGTTTCATGGTGAAACTATAACTATAAATATTGCAAATCGTGAAACAGCACGAATAATAAAAGACTCTTTTGAACAACAAAACAATATTATCGAAGCCAATAAATTTTATGCTTTAGAAATGAATGAACGTGAAAAAGAATTAGATAAGGATGTAAAAAAAGGAAAAAATATTTTCGAATGGCTAGTTTTTAAAATTCACGGATTAGCTTCAAATCATTCTCAAGATTGGACATTATCTTTGTTATGGATAATTCTAATTTCTTGTATTGTAACTGTATTTAATCAAACATATTTTTATGAAACAGACAGATATTTATTTATCAGTTTAATAACAACCATTCCAATAGGATTTGCAGTATTTACAAAAGAATTAATTCAAAAAATAAGTTTACTGATATTTACATTCATTTTTATACAACTCAATGCGATTAATTGGGATTTTTTAGCAAACCAATTAAACCCCTTTTCCATAATGACTGGGAAAGAGCATTTAACTTTTAGTGGATTAATTTACAAAGTTATCATAGCTTACTTAATTTACCAACTCATCATCTCAATACGTCAAAACACACGACGAAAATAAAATTTGACAAACCTTTAAATATCTTGTAAAATAGTCGTATAAATTTTTATAAAATATACGACAAGGATGAACAATGAGTGCTAAAATTACACTCTATACAGAGCAAGAGATTATTGAAGAGGTAAAAAAGTTTGCTAAAGAGCATAAAACTTCTGTGTCAAAACTGGTGAACAACTACTTTAAATTGCTTTTAGAAAAAGAAAAAATTGAAATTAAAAACAAAAATACTCAAATCACCGACTCTTTATATGGGTCGCTCAAAAGTGTTAAGCTTGATGAAAATGATTATAAAACCTATTTAGAAGAAAAATATCTATGAAAGTACTGTTAGACACCAATATTGTACTTGATGTATTATTGCAAAGAGAACCTTTTTGTCAAGAGGCTAAAGAGATATTTGTACAAATAGAATCAGGTCAAGTGAATGGATTTTTATGTGCGACGACGATTACAACCATTTATTATTTGGTTTCTAAAACAACAACAGTTTTAAATGCCAATAATATTATTCAAAAATTGCTTTTGCTTTTTGAAATTACAAATGTCAATAAAGATGTACTACAACACGCTTTACAAAATAGTGGAAAAGATTTTGAAGACAGTGTAATTTATACCAGTGCCGAGCTTTGTGGTATTGATGTGATTATTTCACGAGATTTAAAAGGGTTTAAAAAGTCAAAAGTCGTAACAAAATTGCCCAAAGAGTTTTTGGCTACTATGAAATAAAAAGAAAATTCTGCTCGTTCTGTTTTTATAAGAACGAGCAAAAGTTTACACCGTTTTCTCTTCTACTTTTTGAGTATTCTCTTGCACTTGTTGTACAGGTGCAGGGGTGTCATCCTCTTTCATGGCATTTTTAAAGTTTTTAATGCCACTTCCCAAACCTTTTGCCAATTCAGGTATTTTTTTTCCTCCAAAAAGAAGTAAAATGACCAATACAATAATTCCTAATTCCATTCCACTGGGCATACTAAACATAGATTTTCTCCGTCAAAAATTTTAGTATTATAACTCATTTTTTAAAACTTTGTGTCTTAAGAAATTAAAAATTAATTGAAATATAAAAACTCACATCAAAGGTGTTATCTTCACTTAAAAAATTGTTTTTATGATAAATCACATAGGAGGGTTTGGTGGTGGTTTCATATTCACTTTGTAACAGCCATTCGTGGTACACCCAGTGAATAAACCGTAACATATCTCCGTGTTTTCCTTGAAAATCAAACTTGGCATACACGCCATTGGATATTTTAAAATTGGGCAGTCGATTGTTAGCTAAAACAAGCGCTTCTTCTACAACAATACAAGCAATATATTGACACTCACCCAGTGGTGTAATGGTGGGATTATCATGGAGCAAGGCAATTTGGGTGTAGTTTTCTATATTATTGTTTAAAACCCATGTGTAAAGTTTTTGCCAAGTCTCTTTGATATTGGTATTGTACCCTTTGTTTCGGATATAAAAACTTTGCAAATCAGGCATTTTGACAATGGTGGGTTTAAGTTTGGTAAAGTCAGCTTGTGATTGCATCGCTTTTTGTGATTGCTGTAAAATTTTGTGTGAATAGGTTTTATAATCGCCTTGTCGCCACTGTTTGGGTGAGACGTCAAATCGTTCTTTAAAAGCTTTTATAAAAGAAGATTGAGAACTGTACCCACATAAATTGGCAATGTTAGAAATGGTGGAGGTGTTATTGGTTAAGAGCAAATTGGCTGCTTTTTGCAAACGAATGGATTTGATCATCTCATAAATATTTTTGCCAAAAATCTCTTTAAAGATTCGGTGCATATGAAATTTGCTCACGTCCAAATTGTAACTGAGTTCTTCAATATCAATATGAGTTTCAATATGGGTATAGATATAATACATAATATCATTGGCAATTTTAATGCGTCGTTTTAGCGTCTCTCTTTTCATTACATAATTATAACACAATTAGACAATTAAATTAGCACGAATAAACAATAAATTACGCAATTTATAAGAAGAACTATTTTTCTTATTTAACTACAATACACTAATTTTTTTAAAAAAGGAGAGTTATGGAAACCAATGTGCTGATGGAATCTGTAAAGTTTATGTTCTTGGGAATGGGAGTGGTATTTCTTTTCTTAACTATCATGGTCTATGCCATTAAATTGCAAGCAAAATTGATCGGAAAATATTTTCCCCTACCAGAAAAAAAGGCTCAAGAGGTGAATAAACCTCAGAATGTTTCTTCCAATATGGCTCAAAAAGTGGCTGCTATAACGGCAGTTATTCACCATGAACAACAAAAAGGAAATGAATGAAAAAAACAATTGTTCCCGTGCTGTTAGCACTGTTTATGCTGTTGAGTGTAAACG